>Ga0209166_10000313_pt1 | contig 58120 bp, 56 predicted proteins | sample Coa_R1_3_FD_187151 | JGI IMG/M metagenome (GOLD analysis project Ga0209166, IMG submission 187151) | Surface soil microbial communities from Centralia Pennsylvania, which are recovering from an underground coalmine fire - Coalmine... | ecosystem: Environmental > Terrestrial > Soil >...
ACAAGTTGACAAGCGACTCCGAACTGCGAATCTACTTGGGACGCATCGATGAAGCCGCCGGCAAGGCTGCATCCCTGACCGGACAACTGCTTGCGTTCAGCCGCCAGCAAGTGCTTGAACCCAAGGTCTTCAGTCTCAATACTCTTGTGGTTAATCTCGAAACCATGCTGCGCCGGTTAATCGGGGAAGACATCGATATGCGGGTTGTAACCGCGCCCGACCTGGGGTTGGTGAAGGCTGACGCCAATCAGATCGAACATACGGTCATGAACCTGGCGGTCAATGCTCGCGACGCCATGCCTGGGGGCGGCAAGCTGACCCTGGAAACCGCCAATGTTCTGCTTGATGGGGGCTACGCAAAAGAACATATCGGGGTCCAGCCTGGCCCGTTTGTTATGTTGTCCGTCACCGACACAGGGACGGGCATGACGACCGAGACACTGCGTCACATCTTTGAGCCGTTTTTTACAACGAAGGAGCCGGGCAGGGGAACCGGGCTAGGGCTCTCCATGGTTTATGGCACCATCAAACAAAGCGGCGGCAGCATCTGGGTTTACAGTGAGCCCGGGAAAGGAACTACCTTCAAGTTATATCTGCCACGGGTGAAGGCGGCCCTCCAGGCTGCGTTTGAAGAACGGCCACCCTCCGCGGACGTTGGCGGCAATGAAACGGTCCTGCTCGTCGAGGACGATCCAGGCGTGCGCCAACTGGCACAAACAATCCTAACTTCTGCGGGTTATACCGTACTGACCGCCGAGAACGCGGCGCATGCAATCTCCCTGTGTGAAAGCTGTTCAGGCCCCGTTCATTTGCTGTTGACCGACGTAGTGATGCCGGGAGTAGGGGGCCGCGAGCTGGCGGGAGAGGTAACCGCTAGAAAGCCGGAAGCAAGGGTGCTCTATATGTCCGGTTACGCCGTCAATGCCATCGTGCATCACGGAGTGCTCGACGCCGGCACATTCTTCCTGGCAAAACCACTCACCCCGGCTTTGCTCCTGCTGAAAGTACGCGAGGTCTTGGACAAGGCACGCTAGTCGGCAACTAGTCCGATGCCAATCGTTTCACAACGTTGTGAGCAGGCACAAACGTTGAATCGTTTATCCCTCCAGCACTGCAACCTCCTCTAACTGCTTTTGATAGTGTTCAACCAAGTTGCGAGGCGCCTTCACCTTTTTCCCGGACAACATTTGTTTGAGCTGCAGCGCGTTCGCTGGAGCTTGCCCTCTAGGGTGGTTATTCGCAACGACAAATGTCTTCTTGACTTTCTTTGCCATCTCGGTAATTCGTCTTTCTACGCCTTCCAGTTCTTTAGGGTTATAGAGAAAATTGTAACGTTGGTCACGACTGTCGGAGTTGAACCAGGTTTTAGCGTTGCTGCCGTGTAGCCGAAGGTAGGCAAACGGCACTGTTACATACTGCGTCCCCTCCAGACTACTTCCCAGGCGCGGCTGGTCGACGTTGCAGAACGCTACACTGCGCTCCCCAAGTTCTTTCAGCACCCACTCATCATCCCAAGTCCTGTCTCTGAGCTCGACAGCTAACGGGTAATCCTTAAACAGATTGAGCACATCCAGAAGATGGTCCCAGTTCCCATGGAGAATTTCTGGCTCTTGGTCTTTCTTCGTCTGTTTGTACTTGAATGAGATTGGAAATTGGATGACTACCGCGCCCAATCGACCCGCTTCCATAAGTGGATCAAAGCCTGCTTTGGCGTCGTCCACATCCTTTTGTGTGTACTTAATCGTCTCTACTGATGTTGAAGTCGTCTTCGCGTCCTCCGCATGAGTAAAGGCGCGAGTGAGTTTGGCTGTGAATTGAAATTCCTTATTTACCTGTGCGACATAGGCGCACCAGGCTGTGGCATCTTTTGGCTTCAGCGGACGAAGCTGAATGTCTCGGTGATCTTTCTATCGAAGCCGAAGCCTTGGCCGATGCCCGCAGCGCGCAGATCGGCTTCGTTTGGTCCGCGATTGGTGCAACAGCCTGCCAGTTTCCCGTCGATGACAACAGCAGGGACTGAGTGAACGCCCAAAGCACGGGCGCGCTTGGCGACTTCCGGCTCATTCATGTTCGACACCGTCACTTCGCACGACGGGCAGGCAATGCGCTTCACCAGCTTTACGGTATCGTCACACACGCCACAACCCGCGCTGAAAACTTCTACTTTTCTTTTTGCCATTTCAGTTCTCCATGATTTGAGATTTGCAGTTGATACAAACGTTTTTTGATTTTCGCTTCAAGCCACTCCAGATAGATCCCAGCATGAAAAGCCCTAACCCAGCCCACCATAGCCAAGAATTGGCCCAAACAAACTTGCCAAACATTACAGCCGTGGCTCCGGCTCCTGCGACGCCGAGCGGTGCCGAAATCCAATGGCGTTCACTGCTGGCAAGAACCAGTAATGCAATGACCAATGCCGCTAGGTTAAGCCAAACCAAATATTTTGGCTCCGCAATGAACGTCAGGCCCACAGCACCGAGAGCCGAGGCGAGAGCGGGTAAACAAGCCGAACAAGTCAGGATTGGCAGCGCGGCAAACCCTACCGCTGGAACGACGCCAACGACGGTGCGAGACTTCATGCTGATTGCCTCACTTTCTTGCCTCGTGAAGCATTGATGAGCGGTGTCCTCCGAATCGTGCGTTCGATCAGGCCGCAAATCACATCGCCGGGAATGTCTTCATCGCCGGATTTTTTCCAATCCTCTAGCGTGCCGCCAAGCTCTCTGCGAAACATCTGCAGGTGTCGAATCTGTTGATCCGTTTCGCGCATATGCTTTTCGAGCATTTGCACGACTTCACCACAAGGACAGGAGCCTTGCTGACGCAACCGCAAGATTCGTTTGATTTCATCCAGCGAGAACCCCAGCCGCTTTGCCTGCTGGATCAGTTCTACCCGCCGAAGGTCGACTGCCGCATATGCCGTGTATCCAGATTCCGTCCGCGTTGGCGGCGGCAACAATCCCGACCGCTCGTAAAACCTGAGGGCTTGCACGCTCGTTCCGGTCTGCTTTGCCAGTTCTCCGATCCTCATGAATGCAGTCTAAACCCTCTACCCAGATATAGAGTCAAGCCCATAAAAGCTCAGAAAGTACGGAGCACTAAACCCCTTTCTATTCCGTTGCGTCTAACTATTGAGGGAGTTAAACTTGGGCTATGAAGTTGCGGAGCAAAGTCGGTATCTCCGCTCTAGTACTGCTGTTTGCTGCGCTGCCTGTTATGGCTTGTGCCGTGCCGGGCGGATTTCAGCCGGAATGCTGCAGGAGAATGGCTGAACAATGTGGGCAAGCAGGCATGGCCGACTCCCACCCCTGCTGCCAGAAGACAGCCACATCGGCAGACTTTCTGGCTTTGAAAGTATCTTCTCCTTCGCATTCCGATTTCAGTGTGATCATTTTTCACGGCCTGCCTGTCTCGACCGCAGCTACTACGCACTTTGCTTCAATTCACCTAGCATTTCAGCGTACATACACCCACAGTCCGCCGGAACTAGAATCTCTTTCCACCATAGTTCTGAGAATCTGATCTCTCATTCGACGTGAACGCCACAGTGCCTGCGCGTACTCGTGTCTTCCGCTGGAACAGTCCATCGGCATTAATACGCATGGGCAACACGGGATAGTCGCCTTGTGAGGCGACCCTCTGAGCAGCAGAAAACATGCCGCAGCAATCATTGTGCTGACTCAGTGTCATGCTTCGCTTGCCGCGGGAAAAGCAAGCCAAAGCTGGCACTCGAAGGCAGCACGAAACACGGAAAGTGCAAGTCAACGGAGGTTTCAAATGAACACACTCAGTATCGCGACAACTATTTTTGGCATAACCCTTATACTCAGTCTGCCCTTTGCCCAGAGCAATTCAGCGATGGCGGCTTCTGGTCCGGATGCCGCTGCTGGGAGGGAAGTGACCGGCATGGTCACTGATTCCATCTGCAAAGGACTGAACGTCTATAAGGCGCACACGCAATCCTCATGCGCCCGAGATTGCGTACAGCTGCGTCATGCCGATTACGTGCTCGTAGTGGGTCCCACAGTCTACACCCTCCAAGGCAATAAAGCCGAGCTTGATAAATTTGCAGGCGGACGTGCCACAGTCAAGGGGCAGATCAACGGAAACACGATCGCAGTTGAATCAGTAACAGCTGTGAAAAAGGGGGCATGATCGCTAAGGATACGTAAGCTCTGATAGCTGAGCTTTGCTCCCAGGGGCTGCCTTGATTGGATACTCTAAAGCAGCCCCTGACAAAAAGTAGTGCGCGAGGGTTGGGAGGCAGTGCGCGGAGGATCCTGCTGCGGGACGAAGAAATAGGGGCCCCTGTGACAGTTTGGTCAGCCGCAGGATGCCTACTAACAACGTGGATCTGCCGTGGCGTGGGCCGCACAGCTATTAACAAACCCAGCCGCCACCAAGGGATTAGAAGCCCAATGTGCATGCACATAGGAAGCCAGCACACTACCTCGACGATATCCTTCACGCTCAACGGCACCTGTTCTGCGACGTTGTAATTGATAAATGCAATCGGCACCTGACGATAATTGCTGCAATTCGGAATAGCGGAATTGATGGCCACGAAAACGCATGCCTGCGGCGCCCAATATGGATGACGCCTGAGTTTCCACCTCCACATAACCCAGTGCCTGCAACCGATCATGCATGACTGCCTCACCCGGAATCAGTCCTACCATCGGATACACAGCGCCATCGAAGGTCTTGATGGCAGCCGAGAGATACATCAGGCCGCCGCATTCTGCATAGATGGGTTTCCCGTCTGCGGCAAACGCAGCAATGTCTTGTTTCAGAGAATGATTAGCAGACAAGTTCTCAGCGTACATCTCGGGATAACCGCCGCCTAGGTAGAGCCCATCAACCCGCGGCAAGCGACTATCAGCAAGCGGAGAGAATGGGATTAGCTCGGCTCCCAGATCGCGAAGCCTGCGAAGGTTGTCCTCGTAGTAGAAGTGAAACGCCGCATCGTAGGCATAGCTGATACGGCATATGTGGCCGCCTGCCTTTGCCACACCTGTTGTGAGGAGTGGCTCATCATGAGCTGCCGATAAGAACTCCAGATGCCCAGCACTGCAGGCTGTGGTCAGGATTGCCTCCATGTCGAACCATTCTGCAACTAACTCTCCCCAACTGTCGAAAACGGCTTCGGATACAGGGGATTCTTTGGCAGTTTGTAGCCCCAAATGCCGCTCAGGAAAACAAAGCGCAGGCTGCTTCGGCAATCCTCCAAGGACTGGCGGATTCTTCAGAGCGCTACGCAAGAGATCCAGGTGTCCGCGGCTGCCGACATTGTTGCACAGCACACCAGCTAACTGCAGGTCGGGATCAAAGTTGGAGAAACCCTGCGCCATGGCAGCAATGCTCCTCGCTATTCCCGACACGTCCGTTACCAAGAGCACTGGCGCCTCCAGCCATTTGGCAATCTGGGCTGTGGATCCTTCCTCTGAAGTTCCAGACACACCATCGAAGAGACCCATCACCCCTTCGATCAGCGCTATGTCCGCGTTTCCGGCTACGAAAGTAAACGTATCCAGAACAGCTTCCTTCCCCATCATCCATCCGTCAAGCGTGTGACTCGGAACGCCTGCTGCCTGGGAGTGGTACGTCGGATCGAGGTAATCGGGACCACTCTTGAACACCGCAACCTTTAAACCGCGCCGCCGCAATGCGCGGCAAAGCCCTACCATGACAGTGGTCTTACCCACGCCGCTTGCAGTGCCGGCAACCACGAGACGCGGAATTCGCAAAGAACGACTCATTCGTGACCTCCTGCTTCGACCAGGCTTTCTGGAGCAGCACAGGTTCTCAAATGGGCAGCCTTATTCGTATGCTGTTGGATCACATGGAAAATCAGAGACTCCACCGTATCCTCGTCGGATTGGATAACCTGACAAGCTCCACATGCGCGCGCCGCCGCTTCAGTCTCAGGCCCCATAGTCACCATGGGTGTTGTCTTCAAGAGGCTTCCGGCCGGGCTTGTCAGCAGAAGCCGTGCAGCGCTCGAACTCGGCAGGACCACGAGATCAAAATCAAGAGACCCTACGCTGAGCGCCGCCAAACTGTGGGTAACCTGATACGCCGGAATGCTCTCGACAGTGGCCCCCAAGGCAATGAGTTCCTTCAACAAGCCTGGACGGCCCCGATCGGAGGTAATCAACAAGAATCGCTTGTTGCGGATCAGGTCCTGGTGTCTGTACAGAGCTTCCGAGCAGCCTCCTTGCACTGTAAGCACAGCCGAGACTCCCGCATCGGCGAGCGCGGCAGCGGCTCTTTCGCCGATGGCAAAGGCACGGAATCTTGTATCAGGAGCCCGAGACCGCACGCGGTGTAGAAAAGGTGCAACTCCTTCGGCACAGCCGAACATCACGGCGTCAAATTCATCCAATCTGTTCACAGCGTGATCAAGCGCAGAGTAATCCTCCAGCGGTTTCACGGCTACCTGCGGGGCCTCGACCACATTTGCTCCCAGCTTCTGAAGATGGGCCGCAATCCCAGAAGCGCCGGGCCTGGCGCGGGCAACAAGAATACGGGAACCGTAAAGAGGCTTTCCTTCGAAGCAGTTCCTGTCAAGCCAGGAGATCTTTGCCCGCAAATCAACAACTTCGCCAGCGATTACGAGTGCAGGGGTTTCGGGATTCATGCCGTCAATTTTCTCTGGCAGAGTCGCCAGGGTCCCCACCACAACGCGCTGCACTGGAGTTGTTGCTCCAGCAACATAGGCAGCAGGTGTGTCTTCCGGGTATCCGCGATGAATCAACCGGTCGAGATTGGCTTTGAGTCTGCGCGCGGCCATGAAAAGTACGACCGTACCGCGCCGACCTGGATTTGGCGATTCATTGACCTTGAGTTCATTTTCCGCGTCATGACCCGTGCTGAAGGTCACCTCTGAGGCGTACTCGCGATGAGTGAGCGGAATGCCGGCATAGGCAGCCGCGCCCAGCGCTGCTGAAATACCAGGAACAATCTCAAACGGAATTCCCGCCGCAGCAAGTTCTTCGGCTTCTTCTCCGCCCCGGCCGAAGACTAGAGGATCGCCGCACTTGAGTCGAACAACCACTTTGCCTGCTCGGGCATGCGCCAGCACTTCAGGGTGCAAGCGGTAGTTACTCTTGGCTGCGCCATGCCGACGTCCTACCGGCACGAGCTTCGCCGTAGCGGGCACTTGGGCCAGTACCGATGGCGAAATCAGCAAATCGTGGGCCACTACGTCCGCCTTCTGAAGAAGTTCGAGGGCACGGAGCGTCAACAGCCGCGGATCGCCCGGACCTCCTCCCACCAGGTAAACAAATCCCTTCCCTTTGCTGTCGGATTGCGTGTAGTTGCCAAGAAGACCGTCAGTTGCTTGCCTAGTGCGTTCGCTGATGTCCTCGGTTTGCTCAAGCTTCGAGAGTACCCATTTGCGCCGTTCCGCTAAATCAACGATGCTCTCTGGAATGTAGCGAATTTTTGATGCGGCGTACCGTTGCAGCAGGCCTTCGACAATCAACTGGTAGCGCAGTTGCAGATATTGGTTCGGCGGCCGAATTCCGTCATGGTTGTATGGCAGGACGCCCCAAGGCAGTAGGAAGATGGCATCATAACTTCCAATATGTTCTGCAGTTTCCGACAAAAGGATGGAAGCATTTTCCGAATCCAGGCAACTGTAGTAAAGGGCATAGGCGGCAAAATCCAGAGAGCAATTATCGGCGATGAATCCAGAGGCGTTTGCCTCTCTCTGCTTGCGCTCCCGCCAGAGCCGCATTAAGAGACTCCCAACTTGTGCCTGTGGCAGCTCAGACAAGTTGGCGCGGCTGCTCTCCAGGTATTCGCGCATCTCTTCCCTGATCAACTCCAACCCAAGGTCATTGGCCAACGCAGACGCCAGTGAAGTTTTCCCTACGCTGGCTGAGCCTGAAATGGCAATTCGCCTCGATACGGTTGCATTTTGGCTCATGCGGTTGATCCTTCGATGGATGTTGCTTTTGATGCCTTCGTGCCCTTGCGAAAACGGTGCGTGAACTCCGGATCGTACAGCCGCGAATTGGCGAAATCATCGGCAGTCAGCACCCATCCAACTAGAACCATGGCGATGGAATTGATTCGCGCCTCTCGTACCTTGGCGGCAATGTCGGAGAGCGTGCCCCTTACGATCACCTGGTCAGGCCATGAGGCTTTATGCACAACCGCGACCGGACACTGAGCGCCATACGATGGAATCAATGACTCGGCCACAGACCGGATCATGGTGATACTGAGAAAGAGGGCAAGCGTGGCGCGATGTTGGGCAAGGTCCTCGAGTTTCTCCTTCTCGGGCATCAGCGTACGGCCTTCGGCACGCGTGAGGATGATGGTCTGCGAGAGCTCAGGCAGCGTGAGTTCGCGGCCCAGGGCAGCCGCCGCAGCGGTGAAAGAAGAAACACCCGGGATAATCTCATAGGCAATACCCAGCTCTTCCAGCTTGCGAATTTGTTCCGCAGTAGATCCAAAGATGACTGGATCTCCCGTGTGCACACGCGCTACGTCATGTCCCGCATCCCGGGCCTTCATGATGATCTCGATAATCTGATCGAGATTCATGCCCGAGGAGTCAAGCACCTGCGCATCTTTGTGCGCCCGGGCAATCACCTCCTGCGGAACCAGCGAACCTGTATAGAGGACGACCGGGCAGGAGGAGATCAACTCGGCCGCTCGCAAGGTGAGCAGACGGGGATCTCCCGGGCCGGCGCCAATGATGTATACACGCATATTCTTAGACGCACTTCCTTATACGCACTTCAATACGGTTTCACGCACAATGTTCCAAATCTGTGGCGGCATCTCGGCCAGCCATGTGGCATCAACCTCTGCGGCCAACGATTCCGGATCATCCTCCTGCTGCAACATGAGCCGCCAGAGCCGGTCACTGACGGAGCCATTTCGCTCAATCAAAAAACGGTCGGCTACAAGTTGCGCCAGCGCTTCCGCAGACTGCTCTTTCGCAACCTCGATTCGCAGACGGGGCGCTGGAATTTCCAGCGTTCGCAGCGGAGACAGCCGGATGAAAGGGTACTTGAGCGCATCAATCTCTCTGGGTGCTTCCAAACCGCATGCCGGCCAGTCACACGGCTGCTTGGTATTGCCGATCAAAAACAGGCTGCCGTGGCACTGCGCAAGAATCGCCCCCGCCAACCTGCCAACATAGGCTGTCATTCGGACTCCTCCGCGGCGTTCTCACCAGTTATCACGAGGGAATGGCCGGGTTTCTGCCCAGGTAGCACATCCCCTTCCCACGTGTATTTATTGGTGTAGCCGCGAGGCGTTACCATGTATCCTTCGAAAACGAAGGTGTTGCTTGAACCGATGAGTACGGTTGTCAACATCCCAATTTCGTAATCGAGAAAATGGTCCAGGTCGGTGAGTGTGCTCTGCTGCAACTTCCGATAAGCGCTCTTGACCAGTGCCACAGGAGTGGCCCCGGCACGATAGCGGCTTATGATCTGTTGCGCCTCCACGATCTGCCGTGTTCGTCGCCCGCTGGCGGGATTGTACAAAGCGATGACGAAGTCCGCGCTCGCGGCGGCTTCAATCCGGCGCGTTATCACCGGCCATGGGGTCAAAAGATCAGAAAGCGATATGGCGCAGAAATCATGGACCAGCGGCGCTCCCACCAAGGACGCGCAGGAACTAAGGGCAGTAATTCCGGGAACAATGCGGAGTTCCGGGGAATCTCCCCGCTTCCACTGCATCTCTTTCAACACCTGGAAGACGAGTCCGGCCATGCCATAAATGCCGGCATCTCCGGAGGAAACTAATGCCACAGTAGCTCCGTCGCGAGCCCTCTCGACCGCAGTACGTGCACGGCCAATCTCTTCCGTCATGCCGGTGCGAACAACTTCCTTCCCCTGGATCAGGTGGCTGAGGAGCTTGATATAGGTGCTGTAACCCACGACAAGCTCAGCCGCGGCGATGGCGGCCAAAGCTTCCGGGGTCGTGTGCTGCTGGGCTCCGGGGCCGATTCCGACCACATAGAGAACGCCTTTCTTCTTTGGCTGTTCCTCCGTGGAAGACAATTGTTTCTGGGTTGCGGCTTGTGATTGCTCAGGCATATGCCTCCAAAGCGCGTGGCGCAAACGGAATTCGGGCAACCGCCAATGTCATGGAGCGTCCGGCACCGGGTTCGGTGTAGATCTGCTTGGGGACCAGCAGTTTCTCAGCCCCGCTGGCAAGCAGAGCGGCGGCCTCCGAAACTCCACGCGTTCCCACAAACTTCTTCACTGTTTCTGATGGATTCTCGATCCCGCTTGCTGCATCCAGTTCTTCTGCGGGGAAAAAACGGAAGGGCCATTTGTACCGGCGGCTCAATTCGAGGAAGGCCGGCTCGTCCCGCTTCTTGTCAATGGTCGCCAACTGTTTGACCGACTTGGGGGAAAGTCCGTGGCGTGCCAGCAGGTCCAGGACCCCGCGTTCCACCATGGCGGGATCGGCATTTTTGTCGCAACCCAGCCCGAGCACAAGGGTCTTGGGGCGATAGATGACAGAATTGTTCCAGTGCTCAGGATGCGCGTTGCGGATTTCGCGGTCGGTTGCAATCAAAAGAATTTCAAATTGTCTTGGATCAATTCCGTCGAGCGAGTTTGTGTACTGCACGCCGGGCGGCAGTGCTTTATCCTGCGGCCACCAGTGAGGTTCACCCACCTCTTGCACGAACATGACCTTGCCGGCATTGACCACGGCAGCGCATCCCCGGGTCACGTTGCGATCGGGATCGTCGAGGGTCCATCCTAAATCACGCCCCAGAATGTCTACAGTGAGTGTGCCGAGAGCATCCGACGCTGTGCTGACAACGGCCTGGGCGCCCGTGGCTTCCGCAATGCGGTCCGTAAAGAAGTTCCCTCGGCCCACGTGCCCCGAGAGCACACAAATGGCAAAACGGGCGGCATCATCAATGCAGACCACAGCAGGATCAACTTTCTTATTCTGCAACAGCGGAGCAATCATGCGAACGACAGCTCCCACACTGATGATGAATACATGGCAATCGTAGGCAGTGAAGGTCTTTTCGAGCGCCGGTCCCATGGGAAGAGAAAGGGGCAGCGCGCCATCAGGAGCCGATTGCAGGAACTTTTCCGAAACGTAGAGGTCCGCTCCCGGCAGATGCGGAAGCAGTCGTGCCGCGATCTCTACCCCGTGACGAGTAATCGCGAAGACGGCCCAGGGCTTGCGATCTGTACTCATGCTTTTCCTTGCGACGCGCTGCTGAGTGCTCCAACCTCAACATCTCCAGCCAGCATCCCGCTTCTTTCCTTGCGGGTCACAATGACCATGGCAAAGCAGTCTCCATGTTGGTTTGGAATCGTGCGTAGATCACGAACTACACACTGCTCCTCCATCGTAGCTTTGGATACGAAGACCGCCTTGTGGGTGAGGTTCTGCTCTTCGAGCGCCGCGAGTATCTTTGGCATCTCCGGCCCAATTTTCATCAGGACCACGGTGTCGAATTCTTCCAGCACCCGCGACAGCCCTTCCGTGCCGTAGGTCGCGGGAATAATCGCGATTCGCTCCTGCCCATCGGCCAGAGGGTTTCCCGTCACGGCAGCAACAGCGTGCACCGATGAGACTCCAGGGACTACTTCAATCTGGATTCCAGGCCAGCGCCGTGGCGCCTCCCGGCTGAGATATATAAAGGTACTGTAAAGAGATGGATCTCCTTCCGTAACAAAGGCAACAGATTGCCCCCGCGTGAGACGTTCGCCAATTTCCGTAAAAGCTTTGTCCCAGGCCGGACGCAGATGTTCGGGGTCCTTCTTCATGGGAAAGGTCAGAAACAGCCGCTCCTGCCCCGGGATTTCTCCTAGCGAGGGTTTGACGATTTTCCACGCCACAGATGCCCCGTAATTGGAGCTTCGCGGCAACGCCAGCACGGGTACGCTCTTCAGCGTCTCCAGTGCGCGCAGTGTAATGAGATCGGGTGCGCCCGGTCCCACTCCAACGCCATATAACTTTCCCAAGCTCATGCAGGTGTCCTCTCATTCCCGGCAGGCTTCTCGACCGTAAAAACTTGAATTGGATTGAGGGCTTCATACCGCAAATAACGGGCCAATGGCACTGCACGGGAGACTTGCAGGAGCGTCACCTCGGGCTGGAATCCGCGACGGCGAAGGGTCTGGTACGTTTCCGCGGCATTCTCGAGGGTAATCGCATTGATCACCAGCCGCCCACCCGGCTTGAGCCGGTCGAGCGCGAGTTCGATGATCTCTTCCATGCTTCCCTTACTGCCTCCTACAAATACTGCGTCAGGGTTCTCCAGCTCAAGACATGCTTCTGGTGCTCGTCCCGAAACAACGCGTACGTTATCAACTGCGAAGGTGCGCAGGTTCTCGCGGCAGATCTCCACACCCTCTGGATCTACTTCAACCGCATAGACGCGGCCTTCAGGGGCAAGTAAGGCCGCCTCAATGGAGACGGACCCTGAACCGGCTCCGATATCCCAAATAACGCTGTCGCGCCTGATCTGCATGGCCGCCAGGGAGAGCAGCCGGACCTCTCGTTTGGTGATCAGCCCCTGCTTGGGCATACGCTTGGCAAAGGCGTCTTCATGAAGAAATGGAATTGTGCTCGGAGTCTTCCAGGTTGAATCCGAGCGAGCCAGGAGCAAGACATTCAGGGGGCCGACATCCTCGCACTTCGCCAGGTCGCTGAGAGCCTCGAACCCGCGCACGCGCTCGTCGGGTCCACTGAGGTTTTCACATACCCAGGCCTTCCATGATGTTTCGTTATGCTCGATCATGTGGGCGGCAAGACGCGCGGGAGAGTTGTCAGGATCGGTGAGAAGAGCGACCTTGGAGACACTGTGGAGACGCGTCAAAAAACCATCGCGCGATTTTCCGTGCAGTGAAATGACAGTGGCATCGTCGGATTTCAATCCCACACGGGCAAATGCCCACTGCACCGAACTCGGTTGAGGAATTACCTCAACGTGCTCCGCCCCGAGTTTGCGCACAATCAGCCCGCCGATCCCAAAGAACAGGGGATCGCCCGAAGCAAGAACGCAAACATTCTGTTCGTGAGCAAGGTCTGCGATGCGATCAAGAACGGCGGAGAGCCCATCTTTAATAAGGATACGTTCGCCCTGAAACTGTGGGAAGAATTCCAGGTGGCGCTCACCACCCGCCAGCACCTGGGCCCGAGCCACAGCATCCATGGCGCGGCTGGTGAGTCCCTTGCATCCATCGTCTCCGATTCCGATAACTGTGACCGCACGACGCACACTCATGACGGGACCTCTGTCGACAGAAGCAGCAGGGCATGAATGATGGCAACCGCAATCGGGCTGCCCCCTTTACGTCCTTGGGTCACGATGAATGGGATTGGCAGTGTCAGCGCGGCATCTTTGGACTCCGCTGCCGAAACAAAGCCGACAGGCACCCCAACCACCAAAGCTGGGCGCGCGCCTTCTTTCTCTACCAGGCGCACAACTTCGAGCAGTGCCGTCGGCGCATTGCCGATGGCCACAATCGCGCCTTCGAGATTACCGAGCTTGTGCGCCTTTCTCATAGACTCAATTCCAAGGGTTGAGTTGTTAGCTTTGGCCACTCGAATCACATCTTCGTCTGAGATGTAGGAATATACACGGCAGCCGTAAGCCGAGAGACGGTCCTCGTTGAGCCCGGCGGTGATCATCTTAACGTCCACAATGATTGGGCAACCGGAGCGCAACGCCTGGATTCCGGAGTTCACCGCATCCGGATGGAATCGCAGAAGGTGTTTGAAATCAAAATCCGCCGTAGCGTGAATGACGCGCCGGACAACCTGCCACTCTGGCGGGGGCCAATCATGCGCTCCCGCCTCCTGGTCGATAATGGCAAAGCTGCCATCTTCGATGCTGCGGCCAAGAGCCGTCATCTGTCGCATGTCATTCATCGCAGCACCGTGTTCCTTTCAGGCACTGGATATTGCCCGAGAAGTCTTCCTTCAAAATCCACCAGGTAGGCATGCACCTCAAGCTGGCCGCCGGCATGCCGCGTTCCGTGCTCTACCGCTTTTTGACAGATCAAGCTGGTGATGCCTACAAGCCCGCTTGCCGAACAAATTTCAAGCACTTCGCGAGCTGTGTTGGCATGACGAATTCGGTTGCGCAAGGCTTCATCCGCGCCCAGTTCGCCCGCAAGCTGCGCCAAGAGATCTAAATTCACCTCGGAGCCGGCGGCGTGCGTCATCATCTTGCCATTCGCCATTTTGGAAATTTTTCCCATCATGCCAACGATGTTGGCCCGCTTCATCCCTGCTTTGGCGCTATGCTTGAGTGCAACTCCCACAAAGTCACCCATCTGGATGAACGCCTCTTCCGGCAGATGCTTGTGAATCTGCATGGCATAAACCTCCGACTTGCCTCCCGTGGTCAGCACCACCTCGCGTATGCCGCGGCTGTATGCGACGTCAATCTCGAGGACTACGCTCGCCTTAAAAGCTGCCGTCGAATACGGGCGGACAATCCCGCTCGTCCCCAAAATCGAGATACCCCCGACCAAGCCGAGCCGCGCATTGGTCGTCTTCTTGGCCATCTCCTCGCCCCGGGGGACGCTAATGGTAACAATGGCTCCTGCATAATCCGTGCATTTGAGTTCCTCTAACACCATCTCCGTAATGTTGCTTCGCGGCACCGGATTGATCGCCGGCACGCCGACTTCCAGCCCCAAACCAGGCTTGGTGACGGTTGCCACTCCCGAACCACCGCGCAGTTCAATGCCAGGTTTGCGTTTGAACTGCACTTCGGCCACCAACTCTGCCCCATGCGTGCAATCGGGATCGTCACCCGCATCCTTAGTCACGCTGCAAATGGCATGGTCTTCGTAAACCTCACAACGCTTCAAAGCGAAGGTAACTTTCATGCGGTTGGGCAGCGTGGTTTCAATCTCCTTCAAAGGCGTGCGCGTTCTTAAACACCGCGCAGCCGCTTTAGCGGCAGCGGCACTGCACGCGCCCGTTGTAAAGCCGGTGCGTTGCCCCCGCCGATCTCTGGGTCCGACGCTCGGATCCATAATGCAACCCTGTCAGCCACAACCGCAGTCATCCTTTATACGCTCTTGCGTTTGGGATGATTAAAGAACGTCTCCACGTGAATGTGGTCTTGCGGCATACCGGCCGCAATCAGCGCATCCGCGAGCGGCAAGAGCACTGCTCCGTCTCCACTGAGGTAAGCACGGCACGGTAATCCCTGCCTTAGCTGCTCGGTCAAAAGTGTCTGTACAACGCCAACTCGGGCTGGATCTCCTATTGGTGGAGCAACTTCTACACGGAACCGGCCGCAGGATAGCGGCACTTTCATGCGCACAAAGGACTCGGGCAAGAAATAGCTTCTCGGTTGGACCCACCAGCACAATCCGGTTCGCACCAGCTTCGCCTTAAAATCTGCTCCCTGGACCAAGCCCAATGCCGCCGTGATCCCGGTATCGGTCGCAAAGATCCAAATAGATTCTTCCTCCGGACCAGCGGCTACGAACTTCCCCCAGGGCCCGCTAAAATGCATCTCGGAGTCGAGCAAAAACTCATGCAGGAAGCTCGATCCCATTCCGATGCGGCGCACGGCAATTTCAAAGCTCGCCTGGTCGCAATCGCTCGACAAGATCGAGTAGGCACGCTTGCACGTTTTTCCGTCTGGCAGTTGCAGCCCCGAGTTAACGATGATGTACTTCCCGCCTACAAATCCCAGAGAGTTTCCATCTTCCAATGCAAACTTCAGCAACCGCGTTTCCGGCCCAATGGCTTGGGCCGCAATAAGACGTGCGCTACGCTGCTCCGCCACTTTGATCTACTCCGCGGGATAGATTTCATGGACGAAGTCATGCATCTCATCCAAGTCTCGATAGAAACGTGTCAACATCTCGATCTGATTGCCGAGGTCCTGGTCCACCTTGCGGGTCAACACCAGCAGGGTGCGAAAATACGGAAGCTTGGAATCATCAGCCTGCGTTGCCGAGACTTTCTCTTCCAGCAGAGAGATCGCTGCATCGAAAAACCGCTTGAGGTCCTCCAGGTTCTCAGCCTGAGTAAGGGAGCGAATCGGCCCCGCTTTCTGGGCGCCATCGCCCAACTCTGCCAGTTCATGCTGTTTCTCTGCTTCATCGTTGATTCCCAGGATCCGCATCAATCCCAGACGGAGTCCCGCGAGTTCATGGCATGCCATTGATCGTCCTCATTCCTATTGCATGATGTTGTCCACCAAACGGGCTACCAGCCGGTCGTGGAGCAAATGTTCATGTACTAAATCCGCGGCATCGGTAGCTTGCACCGCTCGATACCAAACTCCATCGGGATACACCGCTACCGTCGGCCCCTCGCCACACCGTCCCATGCACATGGTCCGGGTGACACGGATCTCCCGGGTTTTACCTGCTTTCTTCAACAGCCGCCGCAAGGCCGAAAGCAAAGTGATGCTGCCGCGCGCCGCGCAATCAATGTTCGTGCAGACCAATACGTGTTTACGGAGCGGCGCGTGGGCATGCACGTGGGGCATTGCCGTGCTATGTGTAAGCATGTGACGGAGGCTCCACAGCAGCGACTTGAGCCCGCCAACCTGCTCTGCCACTCCAGCAATGGGAACACGGTATTGGCAGGTGTCGCAGGGAAGAACTGCCCGCTCTTCCACCACCTCTTGTACTCGTTCGCTCAACAACTCCAAGAGCTTCGCGTGCACTCCCAGAGGATGGCCTGTCCTGGTTCTAATCCACGGATACCGTTCGGAAAATTCCTTTACTTGTGATTCGAGCTGGTCAAGGAGCCGACCGCCAAACAGGAAATAGGGGACAACCAAAATGCGTTCGGGCCTGTGTCGCGCGATAAGTTCAATAGCATCCTTAAACAAAGGTCGGGTCACGCCGATAAAGCTTGGCATCACCCAACTGAACTTGTTGCTTTCACTCAACAGTCTTACGAGCTTGCAGAATTCCCCGTTGGCGTCTGGATCGCTCGATCCCCGGCCTACGACCACAACCGCAGTCCGGCTCGGATCAGAATTTGGTTCCATCGCTCGTATCTGTTCGTTGGCAATCTCGACGAGATTGGGATGCACTCCCAGAGCTCTTGCCGCCCGGAAGCGGACATGAGGGTGCCGGGAACGTGCCTGGGAAATTGCCAATGGAATATCGTTCTTGGTGTGACCGGCGGCAAAAAGAAACAGCGGAACTACTACAATTTCTGCTGCTGTTCTTGCCCATTCATCAAGTGCGTCTGCAAGAAATGGACGAGCGAGTTCAACATAGCAGTGAGCGATCTGAATTTCTGGACAAAGCTCACGATAAGAATCTACGAGAGTTTCAAATTCCTTGTTTGCCGCTTCCTCACGACTGCCATGTCCTACAAGCAGAATCAATCTGCTGACAGACGTGGAGCTGCTATAAGGTGTTCCATTGCCAACGGATTGTAGAAGGCTAGACATGGACCTCGCGCCGAAACGAACACGAGGTCAAAGAAGATCAACGATGTCGATTGATCGACTCCCCTGTCCGCGCGGAGAAAATCGCTAACACTTTGGGTAGGTCTCCTGACTCGTAGGTGGAAGTTCGTCTTCCCTCACTTCAGCCTTCCCCGATTCTCAATCGAGTGGCTCTCAAAACAGAAGCGATTAAGCCCTACTTACAGTGGCGGGACCGCGCCGGAGTCTCACCGGCTTCCCTGTTATGCCTCAGCGGCACCCAAAGTTTGGCTTACAAGAAATACATGGTTCAGGCTCAGTTTGTCAATTCCGGGTACTCGTTCCTGATGCGTGTTAGCACCTTACTCCTTTGCGGAAAAGATAATCCCGCAGAAGGAACTGTTGCCAGTGCAGTACAAAATTGACAAGCGTTCGTCAACTCTGTTACTTATAATCCGCGTTGATTCAACAGAGGCTTCAAATGCCTGAAGGGCCTTTGAGGGAAGACCGGTGTAAATCCGGCGCGGTCCCGCCACTGTAAACAGGAAGTTGTCTCCAATTTCGGCCACTCGGTGTTTTATCTCGGGGAAGGCCGGAGACGGCGTTGAAGGTCAATCGCCTTCTGAACTTGTAAGCCAGGAAACCTATTGAAGCCAAGCGTGTAATTCTCTGCGTGGAGACGGAGATGCCGGCGATTTTCCTTCGGAAAACTCGGACAATTTCTCTTTCAACCTCTCGTTCGCGCCGAAGACGAGAGGGTATTTTGTGTCCCCCCACATTCAGAGAATTCCCGCCTTGCGCCAAGCCAATACTAGCGATTGGCCTAGCGCTCATGAGGTTTGGATGATTGCTGAAGAAAGGTTGGTGAGTTCTCGGTGACAAGTCTAGGTTTGGCCTTTTGTTCTGCCGCTGTACTTGGGTTTCGGCATGGATTCGACCATGACCACATAGCCGCTTTGTCTGATATTGCAAGTGTTCAGGACAGCCCCCGTCATGCCATGCGTTTGGCGCCGCTCTATGCATTTGGACATTGGGCGACAATTGCTGTCTTAGGAACCGCGGTGATCTACTTCAAGCTTTCCTTGCCCCACTCGCTTGATCGGGCTGCGGAACGGATTGTGGGAGCAACTTTGATTGGCCTGGGAATATACGTCCTAGTCACTCTGTTCCGCCGGTCGCACGAATTTATTCCAAAAACTCGTTTGACTCTGCTTCTCCAGACAATTCGTGTCGGTACGTGGAGAGTAAGACAACTGTTCACGTCGCAGGCTCTGCCACAACCGCTGCCTTCTACATGGAACTATGATCATCGCTCTGTATTTGTGCTCGGTATAGTCCACGGTTTGGGAGCGGAGACCCCAACGCAACTAGCCCTATTTGCTTTGGTGGCTGGTCTGGGAGGGCCGATGAACGGATTCCTGGGTCTACTGATGTTTCTAGTGGGTCTTTTGGCGATGAACACCTTGATTATGGCAGCAGCAGCCGGCATCTTTGGAGCCAGCACAGTAAATCCATGGCTTCTAAAGAGCGCCACGGCTGTAACCGCGATTTACAGTTTTGTTGTCGGCACGATTTTCATATTACATTAATTGCCCCAGCTTCAATTCGTGCCAGGAGAAGATACCGATATGAGTATTGCTACCAAACGCGGTGATGGAGGACAGACCTCTTTGGCCGGCGGCATTCGAGTTTCTAAATCAGACTTGCGCGTGGAATGTTACGGCACGATTGATGAACTCAACTCTCAACTTGGCTTCGCGCGATCGATTTGTCAAGACCAGGAGACTAGGGACATCACCAAGGCGATCCAGAGAGACCTGTTCAAGGTTGGTTCGGCAATTGCCACCCCACCGGAATCGAGGAAGCCTGTGCCCGAGATAACCGCGGCAATGGTGCAGGTTCTCGACGAGCAAGTGAATCGAATTGAAGCCATGGAAGGGGTTCTGAAGGATTGGTCTGTTCCCGGAGAGCTCCCTGACAGCTCTGCGTTTGACGTGGCCCGTACCATCTGCCGGCGGGCCGAGCGGATTGCGGTTCGACTCACCGAAGCAGGCACTCTGAACAATCCTATGATACTGGCCTATTTGAATCGTCTCTCAGACGTCCTTTGGCTCTTTGGCAGATTTTTGGAAGCGCGGGCGGGCGTGGATGGCTCTCTACGTTCGAAAGATAAGCCTGGCGCAAGATTTTCTCGCGCATGGTAACCCGAAATGAATTCAGTACATAGGAGCAATATGCAACCCGCTTCCGATAGTTATGGGACCCTATGAGCGCCCGATCTTTGATGGTGCTGGGAACGGCGTCCCATGTCGGTAAATCGATCCTGACCACAGCCTTGTGCCGTATCTTCATGCGCTCGGGTCTCCGTGCCGCACCCTTCAAAGCGCAAAACATGTCTCTGAATTCCGCCGCCACCATCGATGGATTCGAAATTGGACGCGCCCAGGCTTTACAGGCGGAGGCGGCTGGACTCTTCGCTACGTACGACATGAATCCGGTCCTCCTGAAGCCAGACTCGAACCGGTCCTGCCAGGTCATTGTCCAGGGCCGTGTTTGGAAAAACTTGTCGGCCGGAGAGTATCATCGGAATCGCGTGCAAGAGCTCTTCCCCATCGTGCTTGAGAGCTACCGGCGGTTGGCCGAGCAGTATGAGCTTGTGATTCTGGAGGGTGCCGGGTCGCCGGCGGAAATAAATTTGAAAGAGAGCGATATCGTGAATATGCGCATGGCAGAGGCCGCTGACGCCGCTTGCCTGCTGGTGGCGGATATTGATCGCGGTGGCGTGTTCGCATCTCTTCTTGGGACACTGGAGCTGCTGGATCCCAGAGAACGCGAGCGCATTCGCGGATTCGTGATCAACAAGTTTCGAGGAGACTTGAATCTTCTTACTCCCGGAATCATTGAAATCGAAAAACGGTTAAGCAAACCCTGCACGGGCGTTGTCCCGTACATCCACGATCTGGAACTGGATGAGGAAGACAGCGTAGGACTGAGATCGAGATATGAATCCTTTAGATCATCCCTATGGGAGGAAGAGCAAGAAGACAAATCGCGGAAGCTTCATGTAGCCGTCGTGCAGTTTCCTTATTTGTCGAATTTCACCGATTTTGACGCGCTGGATTGTGAGCCAGGCGTTTCACTGCAATTTATCCAGAAGCCACAGCAGCTCGAACAGGCAGACGTGATTATCTTGCCTGGAACCAAGCAGACCATTCACGACCTTCACTGGTTAAGGGATTCAGGACTGGCGGATGCCATCATCGCTCAAAAGAACCACAAACTCATCGTCGGCATTTGTGGCGGGATGCAAATCATGGGACGTACAGTAAACGATCCCTATCTCATGGAAGGGGTCGGCCACACGAACGGATTGGGCCTGCTGCCCATCGATACGACATTGCTCCAGGAGAAAATCACCGCACAGGTGACCGCCCATCTTATTTCAGATCAACTATTTGGTATTTCCAGTGCTGAGCGATGCACCTCGGGATACGAGATTCACCTCGGCGAAACTACGTACCACGTTGGGTCGAAGCCGGTATTTGAATTGCGCCGAAATCATGTCCACAGGGCCGTTATTACGGATGGCGCCCAGAGCGCTGACAGCCGCATCTGGGGTACGTATGTGCACGGCGTTTTCGATCACGACGCTTTCCGGCATGCACTGCTTAGGAATGCGAGGATGGCGTGTAGTCTCAATCCTGTCGAGAACCTTGCTTTCCCGTCAGCGGAGCGTCAAAGAAAGATTGATCGCCTTGCAGATGCCGTCGAGGGCGCGCTCGATATCAACGCCATCCGGGAATGGATCGCGTTGCCGGCGCCTTTAAAGACAAGCGTCGTGGAAACCGCTAAGGCATGATTCAAACCACCATGCTGCCGCCAGAAAAACTCGCAGCCTGCTTCGCGTTGGATTTGGTGGCGGGCGATCCAGAATGGTTCTCTCTCCATCCAGTTCGGATGATGGGAAAAGCCATCTATCATCTGGAGCGGCGGGCACGCCGAATTGCAACCAGTCCTGCAGAAGAAATGATTGCCGGCGCTGCAATAACCGCGCTGGTTGCCGGCGGCGCGTTTGCTGTGACCAAGTCAGTGTTGCGAAAAGCAAAAGAGAAGAACGGGGTAGCCGGAGATGCATTCGAGATTCTTTTAGCGTGGACCACTTTAGCCTTACGCAGTCTGGTCCTGGAGGCTAGCGCCGTTATTGACGCCCTTGATGCCAATAATCTTGTATTGGCACGTCAGCGCCTCACCCGAATTGTGGGCCGCGACACGGAGCAACTCGATCAACAGGAGATTGCCCGGGCCGTGATTGAAACCCTTGCGGAAAGCACCTGTGACGGAATCGTTGCGCCACTGTTTTATCTGCTGATCGGGGGAGCGCCACTTGCCCTTGCCTTCAAGGCGATTAGTACTCTCGATTCTATGATTGGCCATCGTGATCCCGAGTATCTTTACTTAGGCCGTGTGGCGGCTCGCGTGGATGATGCTGCCAATTTCCTGCCCGCTCGGATCTCCGCTGTTCTGATCGGCCTTTCTTCCACTCTGGTTGCTGGGGCCAATCCGCATGCAGCATTTCGAACATGGCTGCGTGATGGTGATAACCATGCCAGCCTCAATGCCGGACAACCAGAAGCAGCGATGGCGGGCGCCTTACAAGTCCGGCTTGGCGGATCTAATAGCTACGATGGAGAAATGCATAATAGCCCTTATCTTGGCGCAGAATTTCAAGCTCCCAAAAACGGGGATGCCAGGCGCGCGCTCAAGATTGTGGTGGGCGCATCTCTTTTCGCGTTTGCTATGGCGACTTTGGTGAGCGTGTTTACACATGAAGATTGAACCAGTTCTTGAGGCTGAATCCGATATTCGGGCAGTGCATGGCGGGGATGTCGAAGCCGTAGCGAGGATGTATGGTCTTCGTCCCGAAGAAATTCTTGATTTCAGCGCCAACATCAACCCCGCCGGTCCTCCGCCGCGAGTGGTTGCCAGATTGGCAGAAGCGGCAAGAGATGTTCGTCTTTTGGCAAGTTATCCTGAACCCGATTGCCGCTCACTTCGAGAGGCTTTTGCGATACATGCAAGTGTGGAACCTGGCAATGTCATTGTTGCTAACGGAACTGCAGCACTGTTGGATATCACCTTGAGAGCTCTACAGCCGAAGCGTTGCCTGCTTCCAATCCCAGCATTCAGCGAATATCGTCGCGCGATTCGGGCGGCCGCGTGCGAGTGCATCCCCTTCCCTTTAGGTCCCGAAAAACAGTTTGCACTTGAGCCAGATGCCTTTGCCGCGGCACTGCGCGAGAAGCAATGTGATTGTTGCATTCTCAACAATCCTCACAACCCCTCCGGGAGCAGCATCCCACCGGAGCCTCTCCTCCGGCTCCTTTTAGAAGCCGCCGAACAGGAAATCACGGTACTGCTCGATGAGGCCTTTATTGAATATGCAACTGAATTGAGCCTGACAAGAGAGGTCGCGTCATTACCCAATGTGGTTGCACTTCGCTCGATCACCAAATTCTACGCCCTTGCTGGAATGCGCGTAGGTTTTGCGATCGCGAATGCCAGACTCGCCAAAGCTCTTTGGACCCAAGTAGCCGCGTGGCCAGTAACGACCCTTGCCGCAATCGCCGCTGCTGAAGCCCTCGAAGATGTTTCCTATGCTGAACAGGCACGCTCCGCTTGCGCGCGCGAACGCAAGTTGCTTTCTGATGCCCTGGCGAAAACGCGGATCGCGGTCTGGCCCTCAGCAGCAAATTTTCTGCTTCTGAAGCCGCCGACGGGATCACTCCCAGTTGGACAGGTATGTGAACGGTTGCTGCTTGACCATCACATTCTGGTTCGCGATTGCAGCAGCTATGAAGGCCTCGAATCCGACAGATATATACGTGTCGCAGTAAGAGACTACCCTGCAAACATGAAACTCATTAGCGCCCTTAACGAAATCGTTGCGTCATGATCTTTCGGACACCCGTCCTTCGCTATTTCAAAATGGAACCGTAACGCGTTTGACGCTTCTTCCTCTCAGTGCATGCTTGGACACGCCGTAATTCTCTGCACCGTAATTCTCTGCGCTTGACGTACGTTTCGGCAGTGATATTATTCCTACTCTCTTCTGGGGCGTGCACGCACGCCCTCTAACTCTGAGATTTATTGGCCATTACTTTAGTCACTCTACAACTGTAAAGATTAGGTTAAAAAGCCTTGACGGCTCAGAGATGATTTGATAACTTAAGCCGCGCTGTTTTCCATTTCAATACACATCCCCCTAACCCAAAATGGATTTTTTTCATTTTGGGGAATTAGCTGTATTTTCTGCGCCACATGCAAGTTGGTGAACGCCTCCGAATTCCGGATGGCCACGTTTGCATGTGCGCAAATTGCCTTGTCAAGCAGAACGCGAGGCTTGCATTCGTCAATTCACTACGGAGATCTAACGGAGATCTACATGTCCAGGCACTTTATCGCCACGCTCACGAAGTTTGTTGCCGCTCTTTTGCTGATCGGAATTGCGCTTCCACCGCAATCATCGGCCAAGGGGTTTCAGACGGGTCCGCCGCTCTATACGGTGGGCCTGAATCCGTTTTATGTGGTGAGCGCGGACCTGCGCGGCGTCGGAAAGCAAGACCTCATCGTGTCTAATTCTGATCTCAACGGTGGAGGCGGAACCAGCACTACCATTAGTGTTCTGTTGAGCAATGGGGATGGGACCTATCAGCCCGCAGTTAATTACAACGTCGGGAACAACCCCATCGGCATCGCCGTAGGAAAATTCACCAGCAGCGGCCACCTGGATTTGGCTGTCGCCAACCCCAAGGACAATACCATCAGCATCCTTCTGGGAAATGGAGATGGCACATTTCAACCGCAGACCACTATTAATGTTGGGGTCAATCCGGTAGGGGTCTTCGCCGCCGACTTGAATAAAGATGGAAAGCTGGATTTGGTAGTAACCAACAGTGACCTCTTCGGGACGGATAGTTGCGCCAGCAGCAGCGTCAGTATTCTGCTAGGCAACGGCAATGGCACCTTTCAAAGCCCTACGACGGTGCAAGCAGGCCTGTGCCCGCTGGGTGCGGTCATTGCGAGTCTGAGAAACAATGGCACTCTTGATCTGGTCGTGGTGAATAACGGCGGCATGAATAGCACCACCACCAGCAACGTCAGCGTATTGCTGGGCAACGGCGATGGAACCTTCCAACCCGCAGTGAATTACGGCGTGGGTTCACGGCCCGATATTGTGGGGGTTGCAGACTTTGACAAAGACGGCACTCTAGATCTGGCGGTAAGCGATCAAGGGGGAAAAAACACAGGGACGAACGGAGGCATCAGCTTGCTGCTGGGCAATGGGAATGGGACCTTCCAGACGGCAACCTTTATCTCCAATGTTACGAAGGCGAGTGGCATTGTCACCGGTGATTTTAACAATGATGGCAACCAAGACGTTGCTAGCTATAACAACACCAACTCCGTTTTCGTCTTGCTGGGCAACGGCAACGGGACCTTTCAGGCTCCCAAGAACTTTGCCCTGGCCAATGGCCAGTTTGGTATAGCTGCCGCAGATTTCAATGGGGATGGAAAGCTGGATTTGGCGGTCCCGCTCGACCTCGCTCCCAATCCCAGCGCAGTGGCCGTGCTCCTGGGCAACGGCGACGGGACGTTTCAGGGAGGCATCACCACCTACTTCTTTAATAGCAGTCCACAGTCCATCGTGTCAGCGAACCTGAACAATGATGGCAAGCCGGATCTCGTTGTCGGTTTGACGAACTTCAACAACTGCAACCCGACGTGCACGGAAGCCAGTTCGGTTGAACCATTAACAGGGAATGGCGACGGGACCTTCAACCTGCTGCCGACCATCAACCTTTTCAACAACGCAGGCGCCACCGGCGTTGCCACCGGCAGCTTTCAGAACAACGGCAAACAGGACATTGTGGTTTCCCAGAACGGTTCACTGGGCAACGGGTTCCTGAGCTATATCGCCGGCAACGGAGACGGCACTTTCCAGGCGCCGGCCAACACTACTTTCAACACTATGAACCCCTTCCAGATTACTGCCGCAGACTTCAATAACGATGGCAATCTGGATTTCGTTCTGGGAAATTGCGGCGCCCTGGCTGTCTTCTTTGGAAACGGCGCCGGATCGTTTACGCTGAACAACCAGTACAACAATGGCTTTAACTGCGATAGCGGCCAGGTCGCCGTAGGCGACGTCAACGGTGATGGCCTTCCTGACATGGTGGTGACAGATTCAGACAACGCGAGCAATTTTAACGCCTACGTGTTTTTGAACAATGGCTCCGGCGGCTTTACGGGTCCGGCCACCTATCACCTCGGCCCTTCCCCCGGCAGCATCTCTGGTGCAGGGCTCGTGCTTGGCCACTTCAAAGAGAGCACCAGCGCCGGCCACCTGGATATTGCAGCAACCGATCCCGTCAATAACACTGTGAACATTCTTATCAACAACGGCGATGGCACCTTCACGTTTGCCCACGCCTATACGGTGGGAACAAATCCTGTATATATCGCAAAAGGACAATTCGATGGAACCGGCCACGCTGGTTTGGCCGTCGCCAATTGCACAAACTGCAATGCGAGCAATGGGGTAGGGAGCACCATCAACGTGCTCTACGGAAATGGCGATGGCACCTTTACAGCCGACCCGAACAACTACGTGGCGGGAGCCGGTTCTGTGGCCATCGCGGCGAATGACTTCAACGGCGATGGCGCGCCCGACCTGGCTGTTGCCAACAGCAATGGCAACACGGTAGCTATCCTGCTCAATACCGGCGGCACCCGCATCAATTTGACTTCCTCGCTCAATCCGGCGAATTTCGGCCAGTCTGTGACCTTTACCGCAACCGTGACTGCCAGCGTTACTACAGGCACGCCCACGGGCACTGTGACATTCATGGATGGTGCCACCACCCTAGGGACGGGAAATCTATCGGGCAATCAAGCTACCTTCATGACCTCTACCCTGAGCGGGGGAACGCATACCATTACCGCGGTATATGGCGGCGACAGCTTTTTTAATCCTCATACCTCATCGCCGATTACTCAAGTCGTAAATGGAGGCGTATCAACGACAACCAGCGTAGGCTCTTCCCTGAATCCGTCGGTGTATGGCCAGGCGGTCACCTTCACAGCCACGGTAACGCCTTCTGCGGGGGGCCCACCGACCGGAACCGTGACCTTCAAAGATGGCGCAAGCGTGCTGGGAACCGGGACCTTGAACACCGCAAACCCGCCCCAGGCGATATTCACAGCTACGGCGCCGCCCCTGACGGGTGGCAGCCACTCCATCACTGCCGTCTATGGCGGCGATTCGAACTTCGGCGGCAGCACCTCGCCTGCTATAACGCAAACCGTGAACCAGGCGACAACTACCGTAGCCGTAGCCTCTTCACTGAATCCATCGGCGTTCGGTCAATCAGTCACATTCACGGCCACGATAACACCGTCAGGTGCAGGCACTCCCAGCGGCACGGTTACATTCAAAGATGGCACTACCACATTGGGAACCGGGACATTGAACAATGCGTCCCCGCCGCAGGCTACATTCACAATCTCGACCCTGGCGGTCGGCGGTCACTCTATGACCACCGTCTACGGCGGCGATACGAACTTTAACGGCAGTACTTCGTCTGTTTTAACGCAAACCGTGACTCAGGCCACGACAACCACAGCGGTAACTTCATCGTTGAATCCATCGGTTTCCGGACAGTCGGTCGCCTTCACGGCTACAGTAACCCCCCTCGCAGGAGGCACTCCTACGGGAACGGTGACGTTCAAAGACGGCACAACCACGTTGGGAACGGGGACATTAAACAATGCGACCCCACCACAGGCGACGTTTACGACCTCGGCCCTGACGCTGGGCAGTCACTCCATCACTGCTGTCTATGGCGGCGATACAAACTTTACCACCAGCACTTCGCCTGCTTTGACGCAAAATGTGCTTCAAGCTACGACAACGGCTGTAACTTCTACACAGAATCCGTCGGTCGTTGGCCAGTCGGTCACATTCACAGCAACAGTGACCCCATCGGGAGCAGGCACTCCCACTGGAACGGTGACGTTCAAAGACGGCACAACCATCCTGGGAACTGGAACCTTAAACGGTTCGTCCCCACCGCAAGCGACATTCACAACCTCGGCCCTGGCTGCGGGCAGTCACTCTATCACCGCAGTCTATGGCGGCGATGCCAACTTTGGCACCAGCACTTCGTCCGTCCTGACCCAGACCGTGCTTCAGGTTACAACAACGGCGGTAACCTCTTCGCTGAATCCATCGGTCTTCGGCCAGACGGTCACATTCACGGCCACGGTAACCCCTGCTGCAGGAGGTCCTCCCACCGGAACGGTCACATTCAAAGACGGCACAACCACTTTGGGAACTGGGGCCTTGAACGCCTCTACGCCGCCACAGGCGACGTTCACAATTTCGGCGCTCACTGCCGGCAGTCATTCGATTACCGCTGTTTATGGCGGCGATGCGAACTTTAACGGCAGCACTTCGCCTGCCTTGACGCAAACTGTGACTAAGGCTGCGACCACCACAGCGGTAAGCTCTTCCTTGAATCCTTCGACGTTTGGCCAGTCGGTCACATTCACGGCCACAGTCACCACGGCATCCGCAGGAGGCCCTCCCACCGGAACCGTGACGTTCATGGACGGTGTAACCACGTTGGGAACCGGGACCCTGAACAACGCGACTCCAGACCAGGCGACATTCACAACCGCAGCCTTGGCGATCGGCAATCACTCCATCACTGCCGTCTATGCCGGTGACACAAACTTTGCCGGCAGTACTTCACCGGCGTTTACCCAGGTCGTGGATAATACGGTGCGAATATCAACAACCACCTCGCTCACAGCATCGGTAACTCCCGCACACGCCGGGCAGGCAGCCAATACTGTGCTCTTCCGTCAAACCGTGACATTCACCGCGTCAGTTACTCCGGCAACCGGTCCATCCGGTACGGTAACTTTCATGGATGGAGTTGCAACCCTGGGTACAGCTACTCTGAACGGATCTGGGCAAGCAATATTCAGCACAAACAATCTGCGCATTGGCCTGCATCCGATTGTGGCGAATTACAGTGGAGACTTTAATTACCTTCCCAGCTCTTCCAGCACGCTGAATGAATATCGTGCTCCCCGCCCGAAATGAGGGAATGGAAAATACTCGGGTATTATTCCAGCGATGCAAGATTAGTGTCCCTTTGCAGGCAAACGGCAAACGATTAGTTTTCCATACACGAAGAGAGAAGATTTGAGTTGGAGGATTATCGAAACCACGGAAAAACTATAAGAATCCACCACTGGCAGGTCGCCGCCGATTCTCGGGCTATCGACCGCTCACCGCTCTTGCCCAAGTCGGCGATGGTGATCTCATCAAACGCTTTTTGGCAGCGTACGAAGACGCACGCTAAAGCGCGGGCGAGCGGGTCTTGTTGCTCTTGCGAGCGCCCTCGACTACGGCAGCTTAAAAAATCAATCACCTCGGCTGCACGGATTCGGTCGGCAGATTGCGCCAACCAAAATCCACCCTTCGTGCCCCAACGAGAACTCCACAAAGCCTGCCCAGGCCAGAGATTGGAGAATCTTCGCAGTTTGAGCCGGGGGAAGCTTTGCCTTCTCAGCGATCTCCTGAGAGTGTGAAGGCCCGGACTTGTGTGCCAGGCAAAGCAGGACTTCCAGCGACTCATGGATAGGCGGCGGAAGCTCAGAACAGAACATGATTTCATCCTTTCGGATCGTGTTGTCCGAAATAGGCTTTGCTATGTTCTGTGAAAAAGCGCAGCTCTGTGGATTGACGAATACCTGGGAATAAAATAACGCTAGCGTTCGTAGTTGTTACTCACTCCAACGCTACATTGCACAGTTTCATGTGCGGACGGAATGTTTACGTACAACCGGAAGATGTCCTATTAAGATAAGTGCCGGTTTTCCAGCCGCTTCTCGATCACGTCCCCCCGCACTTTCAGCCCAGCCAGCTTCTCTCACGGCGGGGGCTGAACTGCGGCTGGGATGATCGACGTTGTCCAGCAGAAGACAGATGAGGATCCCCGCAAACAAGGAATGTGCATGATGGAACACTAAGGTTGCGATGCGGCTCCGATACCAGTCGCGATCGTGAGGCATTGGAAGATTGCTTGTCTTAAGCGCGTTTACGAACCTGGCCGTTAGTTCCTCAATCAACATTTCCCGATTCCGCAACTGCGGGTGCTTGGCTTCGATCTCCTTCACCAGGACAACCATGTCAGGCCAGTCTGTAGGGTCAAGTTCATCCATGAGACGCATCTGCTCCACCGCGCACTGCCAAATCTCTCTGCGTTTGTTGTCGCCTAGTTTGTAGCTTTCTACCGGATCTCGCCCTTCCTTTCTCATGTGCTGAATCGCCTTGCGTATTTCCTCCGGCAAGACTTCTCCATCCTGGTATCCCGTCTGATCAAGTAACCGCTGGAAGTACAAATCCAGCTCATCGCCACCGTGATCGATGAGATACTCGATCATCACGCCACCCCCAATGTTGGAGCTGCTCCAACGCACCAGATGCAAGATCCGCTGGGCATAATACTCGGTCGTGTACGGGATCGTCTGCTGGCGCTCTTTCATCTCTCCAATCAGCACTATCGCCAACTGCAGGGCTGTTTCCTCTTTTGATACTTTGTTGGCATCCGGACTGCGGACACGCATGTTTGCTGCACGCTCGTTTAGTTCTTTCGCTACCGTACCCAAGGTTGCCGGGTTGCTTTCATCGGCGCTCATAGCTTCCTCCGTTCTTTTAAGGGCAAACTCCTGCACCAGAAATCAGCTTGCGCTTCTGTGCCCATCGTTTTTCCCCTACAAACAGAGCCGGGTTCATAGTGGAGTGTAAAGCCTCATTGCCGCAGAATGTTGCTGCAAATTCCAAGGGTCCCACAGAAGGATGGTAGTTTGACTTCATCGTGTCTATTCTTACATTGAATGCCTCACACCGAGCCTCTGAAACCTTTAGCCTCTATGCGAACTTCGGTTGTTGAAAGAGCCGAAGGATTTCACGGCGGGATCGCAAAAACGCCGTTTGTTCTTCCACAATGGTGTCTTGCTCTTCATTCAACAGCTTAGCGGGGTGGCGCACCGGTCATGACTTTAGCTGTGCTCCACCCCCTCGGGCTGTTGTTTCGGCGGCTGCGCCTGCGGTGCGCGGAAGCTCTCCAGAGCAGGAAAGAAGAGCCTTATCCATCTTGTCTAAGGCTTTCCGCAGGAACCGTGCGGAGGCAGTTAGATTCACTGCGGCAGCCGTGTCTCCCGTTTCTCTGGCCACAGTGACCTGCTCCTGCAACACCAACTCTTCTGATTCCGCCAAATTTACCGCCGCACGAAGACTGATCGCATCGGGTTTCTCCAGGACTGTAAGAAGGATTGCCCTGACCGCAGCGGCATGCTGAAGTACAAGATTCATGCCTTCGCATGGTTCTTGGAAAGCATCCACCTCCCCGGTAGAAAGCATCAATCTCAACCCAGCCAACTCAATTGCTGTCACTGAGGTTGCGCGTCCTCCGATCGGGGAACGGACCTGCTCTGCGATCTCGTGCATGTATCGTTCCGCCTCAGCCGGAAGCTGGGTTCCCGGCTGTGTTTCCTGTCCCGGCGCATGGCCCGTGGATGGGGCCGCTCCCTGCGCTCCAACTCCGGTCCGTTTCCTGATCGTCATGCCACCCTGGGCGGCGTCGCTCACCGGTTCGCTGATCGGCTCTTTCAGGGCTCGCTTCACACTCGACCGCATCCGGATGATCTCGGTGAACCACTGGTTCTGCGAGTATTTTCCGGGAAAGTACTGCTTCCATTTCTCGCAGAGCTTGCGTAACTGGCCGACCGGTTTCTTTTCTGACGGACCAGCGGAGATATCATCAACCTCTTTAACGCCCCTGCTCTCCAGTTCTCTTAGGTCCTCTTCAAGCGCCCGTATGTCATCATGAAGAACACGAATTGAACTGAGTCGCAGAAGAAAGCTGAAATGTGTGAAGGCCACCAGCTTCGCGGGATCGAAAGGCCCCTCCTGAGCAACGGCTTTGAGTGCGCGTCCGCGTTCAAGGATCCAATGGTCGACGAAATCACCCAGAGTGAAGCACTTGTCCAGATCCTGGATGCAGTCTTCCAACCCTGGCAGCCGCTTGGGCGCGCCGGTCTCGCCCAGAACCGGTCTCAAAACCTCGGATACCTGCTCCAAACGGAGTTTCTGCGCTGGCATATTGGCAGGCAAGCATTCCGCAAGATATTGAACGAGAAGGAAATCGATCTTGTCCCGGTCAGACTTGCTCTTGGTTTCTTTGCCAAGGTGCCGCGCGAGCAGAGCATGCAAGGTCTCTCCGGACAAGTAAATCTGGGTCAGAAGCGCCCGTATGTGATGCACTTCGATCTGCGTGTCTGCTGCCTGGAACCACCGTTCCACATGCAAGAGCATGCCGGGGTCCGCTTGTGGGATTGACGATTCGAGCTCTCCACAGGGAACCAGACCCAGGTGGAAGCGTTGAGATAATTCCATGTAGATCGGATGGATAATCTGTGCGTCTTTCATCATTGCCTTCTATGAAGCACTCCGTTTGACAGCTTTCAACGAACATCAAACTTCTATGCTGCGAGAACATTGGGAAGGCTGTGGGTCGCGGCCAGGCTTAAGAACAATTCATTTTCGACAGTAAGTCATTTTTTCGTTACAGATAACAAAAACAGGGCCAAGAATGCCCACCGGTGGGTGTAGATAGAAACCTTGCACAAAGACTACTTAAGGTTGCTCGGCTACACGTACGGCTAGCCACCTTAAGAATCGGAGAGATTGAATTGAGTCTAGACTCTACTTGCTCAAACAGCAAGAATTTTCTTCACCGGTCAGTCCGCTGGGCTGTTGCAGATTACTGGGGCTTGTCTAACACTTCGCGTACTTTCGAGAGCAGCGACGCCGGGATAAATGGCTTTGCCAGGAAGAATGTGTCGGCATCAAGCACTCCGTGATGCACGATAGCATTGACGGCGTAACTGAGCCCATCCGTTCCATCCCGCTAAACTGTTTGAATTAAAAGCAAGATAGCATTTTGGCGACCAAACACCTCTGGCAGCCGAAGGCGCCCACACAAAAGCTATTTAGTTTCAAGATGGTTTTTGAGCCATTTTGGGAATCGTTCTGGAATCGTGCAATTGTTTTTGAACGCCGCCACGAACGTACCATCTTCTGAAGATTGTTGTCATTTGCATATTGTTATTTGCTCTTGCCAGTGCTTGAGCTTTCATATATGCTTGCGCCCCAATATGGAGAGGGACATCTTCTTGAACGTTCTCTTTGTAATGTTCTCAACGCGTTGAAACTTCTCTTAGACGTTTCTGCCAACCTTCTCGCGCTCCCTCTCCAATGATTACCAAAGTCATTTGACGTTTGGCCTGGGTGCTGCAAAAGGGCTTGACATCCGAAGGTCGAATAATTGGTCACCTGCTGACTTTATAGTATTAGCGCTAGCTTTTCGTCTTCTGCTAAGAGGATCGTTTCTTGGGTGGCTTGCGGGATGGCGGTTGCTTAAGATTTCGTTTCCTCAATTGCTGCTTATAGCGTTTGCCGTCAAGGAGAACCTCGTTTGGGTTCTTGAAGCGTGTCCGGCGTTCGCACGCAGGCTGACTCCCATGTTGCCATCTGGTGCGGGCGGAATTTGTTTTAACGCAGAGATTGGGACGAGCCCTCCGATCTCGCGAGGCGAGACCGGAGCGCCCGTCCGAGCGATTATTTGGGAGATACGTTCTTCAATATCTCCATCTCGGGCATGGGCCTGATTTCCGGCCTCAGCTCATAGAATTTCGGAGGCAGGATATAGAACCGGCTTGCGGCCTGAACCCAGGCAGCGCCGTAACCAATGTTGTTGCTGTGGTAGGCGATCCACATGTAGCCACGCTCTGTGCCGTAGCCACCGGTTTCGCCCCAGTAGGGTCCCCACGAGTTTTTAATGAGCCAGGCGCCCTTGGAATCGTCCCAGCCGATCAAGGTAATATCGTGGTTGATGCCGTGGGAGGTATCCATTTCATTGAAGACGCCGCCAGCGTAGGCCTGAAAAAGCGGCGTAGCATAAACCGCCACCGTCAGCGGGCCGTATCGGCAGAGTGCAGCCTTCATCTGCGCGACGGTAGGAATGCCGCCGCTGGGGTCAACATAACCCCAGGCTACGGCGCGGAAGGGCGTAGGGACGCCGGCTTTGCAGGGCTTGTCATTGGCGGTGTAAGGATCAGCCGTCTCGTTACCGTTTCCATTGCTGATCATCCAGTTAAACACCCCCGCGTGCCAGCCGCCGCCGCAACTCCCGGCGCTGCTGCAGTTGAGAACGTGCTGTTCGGAGGTATCAAGCGCCACGTTGTTCCGAATCAGGTAGCTGCCTTCATAGGCGCCCATGGCTCCGAAGTCCCAGCAACTGCCGCAGCCATCCTGGTCGCGAACATGCGTGACTTTGCCCGATTTGCGCCAGTCAAACGCCCGCAGGTCTACGCAAGGAAGCCGCAGGATGGGGATTTCCGGAAGCACATTGGGATGAGCCTTCAGGAACGTTTGCTTGGTTTCCTCATCGACCTGCAGGAACTTGACGGCGTCGGCGTTTTGCTTTTCAGCCAGAGCAGGCAGGTTTGCCGGAGCGCGCGTGCCCGCCAGGGTTTCCAACTTCTTGTCGAGCGCCGCAGTGTAGCCGATCTGGAAGCTGAGCTTCCGCTGGACTACCTGGGTTCGCAACTCGGTGAGCTGCTGCTTGATTTGCGGCGAAGCAGTCTTCTCGCGCTCTACAAAAACCTGATCCAGCGCCGAGATCTGAGGCCGGGCGACTTGTTTTTCGGCGGGCCTTTGTTGCGCCCTGAGAGCAGGACCCGGAACAAGCATTGCGGCAAGAATAAACAGGGACAGCATGAATGCTTTGCAATTCATTTTCATGAAATTCTCCTTCCAGAGTTTTCGTTTTTCAATGTGACAGAAATCCGTTTGGAGGGTGCGCTCAGGTCCCGCAGGCCGCTTACTGCACTTGCACGGTCAGGCAAAAAACTTTTGCCGGTTTTTCTTCCTTTGCCCAGGGGCGCACGTAATGCAATTCCAACTGGCCTGTTCCTTTCGCGGAAGCCACGAAGCGGAACACCTGGAATTCGGTTTGGCCAGCCTTGCGGCCGCTCTCCGCCGGCGCCGTCTCCGGCCCACCCTGGGCCTTGAGAACGTTTCCGGCGGCCTTTGTGACCTTCCAGCTATAGCCGGTTCCGAACGTAGCGGGGAGAGTCACCTCGAGAAGATCTCCCGAGTGAAGCGTGATACTGGTCCCGCTCTCTTTCATGGTGAGGTGAACGGTGTTTTCGTTTCCAAACATCTGAAGTCCGCCCGCCATGAGAACAAAAGCAATGACTGCTATTGCGTACCCTCTCATTTTTCCGGGGGCGAGCGCAAGCTCTTTGTGAGATAAGTTCATGGGTGTGCTCCTTTCTCTAGGAACGATGTCAACCTGTAATCTTGCAGTTCGATTCGTTCAAGAGTAACATTCTCAGTTTATCCAGATTGGGATCCCTCCTTAGGTTCGAGAACGCCACATAATTTCTATGATGTAGCCGCCCGGGCAATGGTTGGGAACAGCTCGCTCTCTCACGTTCATGAAAATGTACGGCTTGTCATACTGTGGGTGGAGCGGATTAGAGGTCTGGACTCGCTCAAATGAGACATGCGTACGGCCAACAGGCCCCAGTAATTCTCCTTGGTAACGAATATTTGTTGGCAAGCCGCTCTCAACTTCAATGCTCCACCAGAATTTCTCCGGTCCTGGTATGTGAAAAAGCTGCTGCCCGATTGATCCGGCAACAATCTCGGGTGGAATATCTTGGTAGAGGCTATCTCGCAAGAACTTGAGAAATTCAAAAAGGCTTGATTTCTCGGACCCGTTCGCTACTAGCATGCAAAAGGTCGTGCCGGACAGTTGAATTGTGCAACTATGACCGTCCCTGAGACTGAATTCCGCGACGAACTGGATGTATTCCGTAAAGAGGTGGAGGAGGCAATCCAATGCTTCTATATATTTCAGACTGTGCACAACATTGCACGAGGCAATACCCAGGTGTATGGAGGTGTACGAAGAGTCACCGGTCGAAGATCTCCGACCAGAGCAGTTGATTCCATTCTGTATAAACTATCCTCGCCAGATGTTGATTGGTCCACCACGGTACAGGAAATTGGGGGTGTGGCTGGGAGGGGGTAACCGACCACTGATACTGTGGGAGATTACGAGAAAAATCGATTAAAGCACGCCTCGTTTGAAATTCGCCGGCTACAATTAAGACACTCTTGGGCTGAAACTTCTCCAAGCACTTGCCTGCTTGAATGCTCTCAGGAAGAGTGATCTTCACAACACAGATATCAATCTTGCTCGCCAAAACCTGCTGCTGGGCGAAGTACTTTTCTGCCATCTCCGGCGCTGGATTCCCGAAGTAGTTTATTGCCGGTACATCAGCAATCAGGTGCGGAGCATACCCGTTTCTCAGCAAATCAAACCCTCTGTCGTATCTACGCGGCAATCCTCTTGCGGGAATCAAAATGACGTCGGATTTTCTGGCATTGTCAACGACCAAATAATCCCCACACTTTCTAAGTGCTAAGAATGCGGTGATCAACAACAGCGCCAACGCGGCGAAAGCAACAATTTGCTTGCGTTTTAAGGATAAATTCATCTTCATGCTTCTTTGAAACTTATGCAACAATGAGCTGCCAAAGTGACCTGCCCCCATTTTCAGTCCAATCGAAATAAGACATTGTCAATGCCTTATAAATCGCAATTTATTTCGGTTGAGCCGCAACCACAGCCGAGTGTCCCGGCGCCTTTGTGGGAGAGTGGTCTGCTCCAGCAAAATTGAGCGACTCCATACTGCGAACCAAGTTTTCAATATCACTCGGATTCGCCGCCACAAAAGAAAACGTGACTGCATAATTGGGGAACAAAGTGAAAACCTGTGTCTGATAAAACGTCGGATTGCCGGGCGCCGACTTGGATGCCAGATCAACGCGATGAAACTCTTTGCCTCCAAACGTGTAGTGCTTGTCTGTATGCAGCACGTCAAATGCTCCGGTAGGACCGGCCAACGTTTTGACCGTAGCCTCCACAAAATCTTTCGGTGTGACACCCTTCGCCAAAGCATCAACGTTAACGCTGAGATAACGCATATCTGATCCGCCAGCAATGGAGGGATTGGCGGTAAACAGCGTGTACATTTGGCTCACACCAAGATTGGAAGACTGCACCGTGTTGCCATTCCAACCGTCCGGATACCGGTAAGAGAACCCGAAATAGCCGTTCACGTAATGCTGGCTGTCGATGACTCCATAATCTGGATGGGGTTCAGTTACTTGGGTCGGAATGGTAGCAGAGGCGCGCTGCGAAGCAGCTTCAGACCGCTTGCTGACCGTTTGGGCCTGACATGCCAAGGGCGGCGCCACCAGTACGACAGCGCACAGTAAAGCAATCGCAGAAACACGTTGCACGAACATAGGACCCTCCCATTTCTGTCCGGGGGGGCGAACCAGCTATCTTCAAGAGGGTATTTGCCTATATGCTAGTCCAAGTTGGGGCCTAGGTCGCAGCTATGTTTCTGTTTAGATACTTACACGGTATCCTTGCCCCTGGAGACAGGTGTAAACGCCAGAGCAAAAATAGACCGCATCGCGCCGACAGGCACGGTGCAGTTCTGGGCACCCTTCTTGGGGCAGGCACGGTGACTAATGGCGCGACCAGCTTCATTACTCTCATTCTCTAGCGGCAGGAACGCTTAGCATCACAGCGTCTGGGCAGAAGGCGTGGGAGTGAGTAACAACAAAGAACGCTGGCGTTATTTTATTCCCAGGTATTCGTCAATCCACTTCTTCACGTAATTGCACCCCTCTTGCCCCTCGGAAAACCTCACCCCCAGCGTGTGCGCCGACTCACGTACCCAGCACACGCTGGCATGCAGATGCACGGTCGGCGGCTCCGGCAAGGAAAACGTTACGGTGCACGCCTCCCCGAGATGAAATCGGGCGGAGGGAATCACCATCGACATTCCACCACCGCTGAGTTCGCATGAAGATCCTGTGTGCGCCTTGGCATCTGTTTCCAGCCGCACCTGGAGAACGATGGGGATGCGGAGGTATTTGCGGAATTCATTCAGAATCAGAAGATAAGTCGATTTAACCACCCGGAGAACTACTTGGCGATCCAGCGGTTCCTCAAAAGTAACGTTGATGCCGTATTGCGCATAAGGCAGAACATCTTTAGTACTCTTGCACACCGTAAAGATCATCAAGCGTCGGTTGGAGGGGGAAGTTCGTGCCGCCCGTAGAATTTCCTCGACATTCCCGCTGATGGAGAGCACAATGCCTTCGAACTTTTCCCGCTGCAGCTGCAGCCCTATATTGCCGGAAACGGGCACCGTCTGAATTCGAAACTGCTTAAAACAATCTTCGAATAGAGCTTTTTCTTTCGGACCCAGGCCGACCAATCCGATTTTGGGATCAAATTTCCTCTTGATAGACAAGAAACACTCCTTGCGGTCTAACCGTGCTCCAGGTTTGCAACTTCTGAATTGAACATGATGGCCACATTCAGCCAAGCTGCCGAATAGCCAGTTCGTGATAAACCGCTTTCCGTATCCGGAGTTTGACAGGCTCATTCATCTCGATGAATTCCACCCCCATTCGTCCGTTCTGGATGTGACGCACCACGCCTTTAACCCTGAACCATTCGGCGTGGGCCGAGGCGATGCGAAATTCAATTTCAATAGTGGCGCCCCCAGGAATCAGTTTTTCGCCCCTGAATCCAATGCCGCTCTCCGAAAGGTCACATCCCCGTCCAAGAATCCTTTCCTCTTGGACTCCATATCTGACCTCGATCTCTGCCAGCACGCGCGGGGATGCTCGCCCGCCCCGTTTCTGAGTTAACTTCTTGCTCTTATCTACTACCTCCCAATACATGCTCAGTTCTGTTTCCTTATGGCTTTCGTCTCTCCACTCAGCCACCGTATGACCATACGTGGGGCAGGTGAACTTTACACCCCACTCCCGGCTCTCTGCGCTCCGAGTCTCTTCTACCGGATGATCGCAATCTCCACACACCCACATCACGCTCTTGTCCGGTCGGATAACAGCAGAAATCGATCTATGAATTGCCACGTTATTATGAGTCTCCATATATATGAGGTTAAGAAATCAACAGTGCTGTCCCTACCACTCGAACCGGGTTTCATTTGTACTGCGATGGGCTCTTGCGCCATCAGACAACATAGGGTCGGAAGCGGATCAGCAAGGAATTTCGGCAAACCCATCTTCGAAATGGTCGCTGGAAATGCCATCTGGAGGGCTCCGCAACGAACAAAATTCCGACGGTCATCGCGGGAGAAAAGAAGTTCATCGGGGCCGTTCTTTGACGGCCTCTACCCCGCTTGGAAAATGGCCACAAATTCCACCGGGAAAAATGCGGCTCACCACACTCCCACCCGTTGGGCGATTTGAAACCTACCTCATTGAGTGATGAAGCAAAAAACAGGCTTTAGTTCAGGTCTAATTAAGTGCAATGTCTTGAATTGTACAACACCGGGCGCCGTTTCTCAGTCAAACGCCCTTAAGCAATTCAGATAGAGACATTTTCAGGGCCTTCGCGACGCGGTTCACCATCTGAATCGTAATGTTTTTCTCTCCCCGTTCCACTGCTCCCATGTAACTTCGGTGGAATCCGCACTCGTGGGCAAAGCCTTCCTGGGAAAAGCCCCCTTTCTTGCGTAATTCGGCAATTCTCTTTCCAAGTTTTTTCTGGACGTCTTGCATTCACGGCATTGTCCGTGTATGCTCTCGTGCCAAGACAAGGCCGCGTTTCTGAAAGTGGCGCAGCTCTGCGATGCTACGGATCAGATCAGGATTCTAAGCTATAATCTGCTCGCTTTTGAACTCAATCCCAAGCTCAACTCCGCGGCCGGCAGCTACCATCGGCTGACTCGCTTTCATCTTTGCGGCCGTAATAGACCTCTAAGAAATTCAGCAATTGTTTTGGAGGGAGTCGTGAGCCTGTGCCGTTCGGCGATGCTGCTAAGCACGCCAAGCGGTCCATGCCGCCTAGACTATCGTGATCTTTCGCAACAGTTTAAAGTTGCTTAGCATCTGGCCAATGCCTAACACTACGCTGGCCAGCGGATCGTTAGCGATGGATACCGGCAGGGCGGTTTCCTCGCGGATGCGCTTGTCCAGGTTCTTCAGCAGCGCGCCGCCGCCCGCGAGTACGATGCCACAATCGCTGATGTCGGCGCTCAGTTCCGGAGGTGTACGCTCGAGCGCCACACGGATGGCGTTCATGATGGTGCTGACGCACTCCGTCAGCGCCTCGCGGATCTCGCTGTCGTCGACGGTGATTGTCTCCGGCAAACCCTTGATCAGGTTTCGGCCTTTGACCTCCATGGTCAGCGGCTTGTCTAGTGAATAGGCAGAGCCAATCTCGATCTTAATCTGCTCGGCGGTGCGCTCTCCAATCAGCAGATCATATTTCCGCTTGAGATAGTTCATTATGGCCTCATCCATGTGGTTCCCCGCCACTCGCAAGGAGCGCGAATAGACGATGCCGCTCAAGGAAATCACGGCCACATCGGTCGTGCCGCCACCGATGTCCACGATCATGTTGCCGCTCGGCTCGGTAATCGGTAAACCAACTCCGATGGCTGCCATCATGGGCTGCTCCACCAGGAACACTTCGCTCGCCCCTGCGCGATAGGCTGAGTCCACGACGGCGCGTTTTTCCACCTCTGTGATCTCCGCGGGTATGCCAATGACGATCCGAGGCCACACCAGCAGCTTGCGCGGGTGCGCCTTTTGGATAAAGTAGTTGAGCATCGTCTCGGTGACCTTGAAGTCTGCGATAACACCCTCCTTCATCGGTTTGATCACCACGATCTTCCCGGGTGTGCGGCCCAGCATCTCTTTGGCCTCTCTGCCCACTGCTTCCACTTCACCCGTGTCGGTGTTGACGGCAACCGCCGAAGGCTCGTCCACAACGATCCCCCTGCCCTTGGCAAAGATCCGCGTGCTGGTCGTACCTAAGTCAATGGCCATGTCGCTTGAAAAAACGCTTAGCAACAACCGAAGATTGTCCACAGAGATTCGCGGGCTACCGAGTCGAAGCGCCATAAAGATCAGGGCGGAGCCTACAAACAATTATGCGCGTACGACTCAGTGCGAGCCACCTGCTGGAATTTTGGGCGACCCGGCGGGGCCACTGTGGGTTCGCCAAAAGAGAACGCGCACTAGAGTTGAAGCAGTTTCTTAGGTTCCGCAGCAAGCAAAAGCCAAGTTGAAATGAGCCGCGCGGCCAAACGTGCCTGTTGGGTTGAAGCGGAGAGTGAGCCCGACCGGCGATCTAGACGGAATTTCTCCCTGGCACGGACCCAATATATCAATAAATGTTAGGCAGCTACCTCGTACCGATGATGTAGTCCGCCAACTCGCGGGAAGGAGAGAATCCTGGAGGCTTGAGTCCGTTTCATCATGGGTCGACCGCAAGGCGTATCTTTCTCCAGCCCCAGATGCGTTCGGTCTTCGTGATAATAGCGGGTGTAATCAAACAGAAGCCGTTTCAGATGTCGTTCATTCAGCGGGATGACATGATATCGAGCAGGTCCGGCGGCAGCTTTCCACCCAGCGTTCTGCGATTCCATTTTGCCAAGGACTGCGGAATGAGGTTCTGACTGTGTTTAGTGCAACTGCGGCGTGACCTTCCGCTCCGTCGGATAGTTTCTCGGTCCCGGAGTGGGATCTGTGCGAAGAGCTGGGACTGCAGCCGACAGTGTTCTTGCCGCCGGCAGAAGAGTTCTGCAGAGCCTGCACCGTGAACGGTGCTCATTACGAACGTAATTTGCATGCGTCCTCCAACAAGAACTAACATTCGCACTGTCCATTGATAAGCGTTGGATCCTGCCGAAAGCAGAAGTTCCACGGTCGGGCTGGGTTCATCCTCATGTCTGCCATACCGGAAAATCCGATCTCGAAGTTTGAGAGGGACCCTCGCCAGTTAAGCAAGAGAAAATTCGATCCTAAAATCGGGATGATAGGCTTGCCCTGGGAACAACAAGGGCTTTTCGAAGATTGCTTTAAGCAATTTCGCATTCAGACGCGATCCATCTCCGGCGCGATCGGCCTGCAGCTGCAGCAGGAAAAGTTTGACGGGATTGTGCTCGCCATGAGCGCAAACGCAGCGGAAGTTCTGCGGACGGCGCGAACGTCTCCTTCCAACCGGCGGTTGCTGATCTTTGCCGTATGCAAGAACCGAAAAGATGTTCTGCCCTATACCCAATATGGCATCAACGCCACCTTGGAGGAGCCATTGGATCGCCAGGCAGTCCTGAAGTTGGTCAAAGCAACCCATCCCCTGATCCTGAATGAGTTCCGCAAATACATCCGCATCCCCATTGTGCTCCAAGTTCAAGTGGGTACAGAGGTTACGAACCACTCGGGATCTTCGTGCGAACTCAGTGCTGGCGGAATGTCGATGGTGATTCCTTCGACCCGACTTCATATCGGCGAGGCGTGCTCGCTAACATTCTCCTTGCCGGCGTTGGCGACCGTGCACATGAATGCCAGAGTGTGCTGGATACGCGAGTCCGGGCATACGTTGGGGATGAAGTTTTCTGAAGGACAGGAAGGGTGCCATCAGGTCAAGAAGTGGATCGATGAGTACTTGGGAATCAAATAGTACAGGGACTACGGCCCCCGACGTTGACCAGGCGCAGTGAAAGGATCATGTTACCTGCTACCCAGAGCGCCGAGTAATCAAGAGCTTCTCGATTCATACATTCTTGAACAAATTCAGCGATAGAAATCTTCAAGGCTTTGGCAGCGCGCTTCAGCATGCTGATCGTCAAGTTCTTTTCCCCGCGTTCCTAAGCCTGTCCATACCAAAAAGTCGATCTGGTCGGGATTTGCCAGCGTGTAGGTTGTAACTGGAACGGGGAAAGCTGAATGTGAACGGAGCCGACGGGGGCAATCGCTAACAAGAGAAGGTTGCAGGGAGCCCTGCCTAAGCTGCCGGGTGCTCCAGTCTGGGTCGAGCGTAACTCACGCTCAGGGTACGGTCTCTCAGAATGCTGCCATTCAGAGCTTCGATTGCTTTCCTGGCTTCTTCGTCGTTGGTCATCTGCACGAACGCAAAACCGCGCGGCAGCCCGCTGCCGCGATCCCGGATGATGTGGACCTGCGCGATCTGCCCGTAGGCCTCAAACAGTTGCCGAAGCTCCTCCTCGGTCGTCTCAGAGTTCAGGTTGCCAACGAAGAGACTTTTCACGGTTTCCTTCCTACTTCGGATTGCTCGCTGCAAAGGCGTGCACTTGATCGAGTGTCTGTCGCGCCTTTGCCGATTGCGCCCCTCTGGGATCACTCTTCAGATAAGATTCCAACTCGGTCATAGCATTGCTGTAATCTTTCATGCCCAACAACGCATGGGCTTTGACCAGATGCACAAGCGCATACTTCGGCGCCATCTGCTGCACTTTGCTGAGCTGGCGCAGGGAAGCCTCGTAGTCGCCTTTTCCCAAGTAGGCCTTTCCTAACTCGAAGTACCCTTGCCAGGCGGTCGGATTCAAGCTTATGCCGCGCTTCAGGGCTCGGATTGCGTCGTCGAAACGCGACGTCACATTGTAGACAGCGCCCAACGCAACATACGCGAGAGGATAATTGCTGTCACAACGGATGGCCCTTTCCAAATCGGTGCCGGCCCGCTCGAGCTGGTTAGCATCGAGTTCCAGGATTCCGCGGAGCGTGAGGGCATCGGCGTAGTCGGGATCAATCGCCAGAGCTTCGGCAACGTATTTTTGTGCTTCATTTGGTTTCTGCTCTCGCACTGCTGATTCAGCTTTCCTGTAGAAGTTCGTTGTACCGCTGAACATAGCCCTCAATCGCCGTTTTGACATCTTTTGTTCCAAGAAAGGTCAATACCTTGTCGTCCCGAACCAGATTCCGACCCTTATTGAAACCTGTTGAAATTTGTTGTTTCTAAGTGATTGCTATTGAAACGTTTGCACACCGCTTATTGAAATCTGTTGAGGTTTGTTGTTTCTGGATGCTTCGACAGCCTCAATTTTATCTACAGTCCACTGGGGTGAACCCTGCTCCTGAGACAATTTTCGTTGCGACAGTTAGCAAGCATCATTTATTTATTCGACCCCTTCAGCTGAGACAATCTGCGCAGCAATTGCTTTGGCTCAAACCCTTAGGGTTTCTCCCACGTCATGGGCCAGCTTTTTGCGGACCACACCGATGAACGTCGAAATCGGGGTTGTTACATCTACGAGTTACCTCAGCAGCGGAGACGCAAACTAACAGGTGCTCTTCCAAGGCGTTCTTGGCACGCTCCATGTCGACGTTTCTAATGGCCGCAAGTTTCGTGCACACCCGATAGTACGCAGCAGAACGGGCCTCGATATACTTGCCGAGATCAGACTTAAGGGCTTGTTCCAGATACCGGCATTCTAAGCAATCCATGGGTCTCCCTCCGGTGCTTACCTGCAGGAGCGTGGGCGGTGGCGGCGCTGCTCCTCTGGCAACGCATGCTTGATATGAGTTACACGGTAGATTCCGCTATCAGTTACCGTCTCGCAACTCAGGCGGGGCACAATCATTTGGAACCCGCTGAATCAGAACAAATCAGCTCGTGGAAAAACGTGGTGCGACATTCAGTGGTGTTGTTCATTTTCTGGAGTGCCAAGCCCCCTTTCGGAGGCGCTGACTGTGAGTGCGGTCCCACCAGGCTTCTTACCAAGCTGTCATGTCGTCGCGTTTTCAACTCAGTGTGTGTACTGATGGACGCCGGGGTGATGTGAGCATGTGCCTCGATGATGCTGGCTGCGGCTGCAGGTGCTATCGGCGTATCAAACAGTCGTTGTAGGCACGGTACTCGAACCCCGAACTCATAAGAGCTCCCTGAGCAAAATTCAAGTAGAGGCTGTCTCCGTAACTCATTAAAGGGCGCGTAGCTCAAACTGGCAGAGCAATTGACAACGCCCAGCACGCAAAGTGCAGACAACAACAGAATCTGTCTTGGTTTCATGGAAACCTCTCTTTCTGAAGGTCAGCAGCCACCATCACACATCTGTGGCTGCCCCTGCGAACTAAGGGTGTCACGTCGCCTGCTGCAGGGCGGACTTGGCCGCCCTGCGACAAAACGATCCATTCATGGCACTTGTTCTAGGCGGCCCTGATGGCCTTGGCTTCGAGGGTTTTCTCGCCACTGACATTGACTTTGATCTGCTTGGGCTTGGCTTCGGCCTTCTTCGCGAGGTTGATTTTCAGCACGCCCTTGTCATAGTGGGCGCTTATTTGTTCCGGATCCACGGAGTCGAGCAACGTGAAGGAGCGGGTGAAGCTTCCGTAATGCCGCTCGACGCGACGGAAGTTCTCCTCTTTCTCTTCCTTCTCGAGCTCGCGCTCGCCGTAAATGGTGAGCGTGTTGTTGTCAACGTGGACATCAATATCTTTTTCATCGATGCCCGGGACGTCAATCTTCAGTGTGAAGCTGTGTTCGTCTTCGTAGACATCCACCGGCGGTGCGAAGCTGCTGGTCGTTAGCGCTTCCTCCGGGTCTTCCGGGCTGTGCGAGTGACGCAGAAGATGATTCATGCGGTCCTGCAGGGTGGAGTACTCACGGAAAGGATCCCAACGGGCAAATTGGCGAGTAATCATAGCAACCTCCTTGGAGGGTTGTTCGTCGTAACTAAGGGGAGAGAACTTCAGAAGGACTGACTTAGTTCAGTGGACCTGAAAGAGGAGAAGGTGATAACCACCTCACTTGATAGTATATCACTCAACTTAGTCAGGCGAGTCGTGGAGAACAACATTCAGAAGTGAACTGTGGACTTGCAACCCGCTCCCGCCATCATAATCAACGAAGCCCAGCTTTCTGAACCTATTCATGAAAAAACTGACCCGTGACCGGGTTGTGCCCACCATCTCCGCCAGGGTCTCCTGACTGATCTTGGGAACTACCGTCTCGGGCACGCCTTCCTTTCCGAAGTGAGCCAGCAACAGCAGAATCCGAGCTAGTCTCTTTTCGCTGGAGTTAAAGAGTTGGTCAACCAAGTCCGCTTCGTATCGGATGTTCCGCCCCAACAAATAGACCACAAACATGTCAGACAATGCATGTTCGCGATGAAGCGCAAGCATCATGGCCTTCTTGTCGATTCGCATGAGTTCGCAATCTGTCATCGCCGTTGCAGAACCCATGCGTAGAGGCTGTCCTGCAAGGCCACCCTCTCCGAAGAAATCGCCCGGATTCAATATGCCTATCGTAGCTTCCTTGCCCTTCTTCGAGACGACGGTGAGTCTTACCTTGCCCTTCTGGATATAAAACACCGCATCACACGCTGCGCCTTGAGCGTAAATTATTTGTTTCTTTGCAACCGGCACAATTTTCCGGCCCTCACCGATGGTGGTAAGGAACCTCTTCGGGTCGAAATCGGGTTTCTTCGTAGTTGCGATAACGGGAGTCATGGTCGGTCCCCCCCCAAGTTAAGAGAGTCCAGAACGATTGCAGGGGCTCCGTTGGTTGTTTAGGAGAATGAAGCGGCAAAGGGCAGGAACAACATACTGCTAAGAAGCACTACACTCCCCAATAACATTTTATGGTGTCACGTTTTGAGATGGAAAGTCAATGGTCAGTGACTTGCTAATTTCATGTTGCTCGAACTGCCTTGCGAAGAAGATTACTGACCTGGGGCAGTTTCGGAATAGGTGTAATCAGCCGATGATGGAGTAGAGAATTTTGGCGATCGACAGGCTGCTTCCGACGTACATTGCTGAGCAACGCTCTCGCGTAGGATAATGCGCAGCTACGGGAGCGGCTGCGATGGGAAGAGGAGCAACACCTATAGAGGGGTTCTGGGATCGGTCACTTCAGGAGCTGTTCCAGCTACTGCAGGCAACTCCGGCCGGGCTAACGACCGACGAGGCGCGCCGGCGATTGCGCCTTTATGGTCCAAACACCCTGGTGCAAGAGTCGCGCTTCGCTGCTCTGCTCAGTTTTCTGGGTTTCTTCGCTAATCCGCTCGTCATCATTCTTGTCATCGCCAGCGTCGTATCTCTCGCACTCGGAGAGCATGTCGGCGGCCTGATCATCATCGCTATCGTATTGCTCAGCGTGCTGCTGAACTTCTTGATGGAATTCCAGGCCCGACATGTGGTGGAGGAGATTCGGAAGCAGATTGCGATAACGGCTGCCGTCATGCGTGACGGACGAGAACAGGAGCTGCCGATAGCCGGGTTGGTCCCAGGAGATATCATCCGGCTCAAGGCAGGAGACCTTGTGCCGGCGGACGCCCGCCTGATGGACGTAAAGGACCTGCACGTCCGCGAATCTGTGCTCACAGGAGAGTCCCTGCCGGTCAAGAAGGAAGCCGCTGACCTAGCCAAGGGAAAGCACGGCATCGCCGACGCGTGCAACAGCGTTTTTCTGGGCACTGCTGTTCAGACCGGGATCGGCACCGCGGTCATTGTCTGCACAGGGAGAGATACTGCCTGCGGTGAAATCGCGCAGCGACTGGCAAAGCGGCCGCCGGAAACAGAGTTCGGCCGCGGCGTGCGCCACTTCGGCATGATGCTTACGTGGGTGACCATATTGCTGGTCCTTTTCGTCCTGCTGGTCAATATCATTTTCCATCGTCCGTTGCTGGAGTCTTTCCTCTTCTCGGTCGCGCTTGCGGTCGGGATGACGCCGGAAATGATGCCCATGATCATCACCGTCACACTGGCCCAAGGCGCGAGGAAGATCACCAGGAAGAAAGTTCTCGTCAAGCAACTGGCGGCAATCGAGGATTTCGGCAGCGTGGATATTCTCTGTACCGACAAGACGGGCACACTGACCGAAGGCGAGATCGTGCTTGACCGACACGTAGATGTCCAGGGCAACGATGACGAGAGCGTCCTGCAGTTCATTTACCTGAATAGCCACTTTGAAGCGGGCATTAAGAGCCCCCTTGACGATGCCATCTTGAAGCACCTGCCCCCCCTCCATTGTGGGATATGAGAAGGTGGACGAAATCCCTTTCGACTTCAACCGCAGGCGGCTTTCTGTGGTGGTACGCCATGCTGACCAACACATTCTCATCACCAAGGGCGAGGTGGAAAGTGTCTTGGCCATTTGCCAGACCGTGACCATTGATGGATCTCCTCAGCCGTTCGATGATAGCCGCCGGGCAGAGGCGGAAAAGGTCTTCAAGAAGCTGAGTGCGGAGGGGTGCCGCGCTCTTGGCGTGGCAACGTTGAAGGTGGAAAAACAGGATCAGTACACCGTAGCGGCTGAGCACGCTATGACGTTCGTCGGGTTTGGGGCATTTCTTGACCCGCCCAAGGAAGGGATTCTTTCCGTTCTGGAGGCGCTGAAGAAGAATGGTATTTCCGTGGTTGTCATGACCGGCGACAACCAGTACGTGACACAGAAGATAGCTCATGACATAGGGCTGGCCGCCGACCGCATTCTCGTCGGGACCCAGGTCGATACGATGGATGATGCCGCTGTGGCCTACCAGGCTGAGAACGGCGCCATCTTCGCCCGCGTGTCTCCTGAACAGAAAAACGCGTCATCCTGGCTCTTAAGGCGCGCGGCCATGTTGTTGGCTACATGGGTGATGGAATCAACGATGCTCCGTCGCTCCACACTGCCGATGTTGGGATTTCAGTCATGAATGGAGTGAACGTGGCCAAAGACGCTGCCAAGATCATCCTGCTGGAAAAAGACCTTGCGGTCGTAAACGATGGGGTAGTCGAGGGGCGGCGCTCTTTTGCCAACATCATGAAGTACATCATCATGGGCACGAGTTCCAATTTTGCAACATGTTCAGCATGGCCGCGGCTTCCCTTTTCCTGCCGTTCCTACCGATGCTCCCTAGCCAAATATTACTCAACAACCTTCTTTATGACGTTTCTCAGGTCAGCATCCCTACCGATACTGTTGATCCAGCCATGGCGCATCGGCCCAAGCGATGGCAGATTGGGTTCATCCGCCAGTTCATGACCATCATCGGTCCGATCAGCTCGATCTATGATTTCCTCACCTTCGCGGTGCTGCTCTGGGTGTTTCACGCTTCCACCAACGAGTCACTCTTTCACACCGGATGGTTCGTGGAATCCCTGGCCACACAGACGCTCGTGGTCTTTGTGATTCGAACGGCCGGCAACCCTCTCAAGAGCCGGCCCAGCAGACCGTTGTTGATAAGCGTGTTAGCCGTGGTTGCGGTTGCAACCGTGTTGCCGTATACCCCGCTCGGGAGGTTGTTGCGGTTTGTTCCGCTACCCGTATCACTGTTGGGCGCGATTGCGTTTCTTACTGTGACCTACCTCTTTCTCGTGCAGGTCGTTAAGTCCTGGTTTTACCGCCGGCACGCGCTACTTTGAGTGGAACCAGTGTTCGCTTTGTCCGTAGGCCACTGCTTCTGCAGCCTCCGCCTCGCTTTCGAGTTTCCCAATTGAACGCCTGTGCAAACGCCGGGATGTCGTATTTAGTTTGAGATTGCTTCGTGCAATCGGAGGCTGATTTGCAGCCGCGAGCCGTGAACTCGGCTTCCAGTCAGACTGTACAGAATTGAACAGTAACCTTGTTCACGAGAGCCGACAATCAAGGCGAGAATGGCCGAAGATGCTCGGCACATCCTTCCTGCCAAAGCCGCTCACGCCAGCCTTGCTGCTATTGAAGGTGCGCGAGATATTGGATAAGCCGCGCTAGAATGGTCTGCAGTACGGACTTGGGTGGCTTAGAATTCCTAGAATTCCTTCTCAGTGATCTCAACGGCGACGTTACTCTCCGGCGCATGCACCTGGTGCAACACCAGGTGCTCTACTCAACAGATTCCCACAGCTAGTCCTTGGAAATCGTGGAAATGCAGGCTTGGCGGCGGTGAAACAAAACTGTAAGAATGTTTATAAGCGTTTCAAAATTGCAACCCCTTCCCATTTCGGAAAATCTTTAACGTAAGCCAATGCAAATAGTGTCACAAAAGTGTTTACTTCTCTCCCGATTCACGCATAGGATACTGCATATTGTGGGAAAGCAATCGAGCCACTATGTACAGGCAACAATGAGAAAGACATGGGCAAGAAGAAATTTGAAGTGGGGATGCGAGTCCGGGGTGCGGAAATAGCCCCTGCAAGATTCAAAGGCAGAACCGGAACCATTAAGGACCACCGGCCTTACGAAGGATATGGCGTTGAATTCGACGACAACCCAGACGCTATCGAACGTCTTGCCCCAAATCGGATCGAAGTGCTGACTCTCAGCACACCCCGAGTTTTGTCATCTACCCCACAAAATCTTGAAAAACGGCGCTCTGAACGCTATCAGGCTGATTGCTTCGTGGCCCTTGAATTTCACGGTCACCGGCTTATCGGCCGATGTGTTGACTACAGCGAGAGCGGCTTCGGTGCAATCGTTGACCGCCATTTGCCCATCGGATGGGCCATCTCGGTCGAGCTGCCAATCACAGACCGCAAACCGCTGCGACTGCAAGCAAGGGTCGTATACCAAAAGGATTCACGGTACGGATTTGAGTTCGAAACCCAGAATGAAAATGAGAAGCGACTCATAGGGGATTTCTTTAGGAAGAGTCTTTAGACAAGAGCAAAAAAAGTGTTTACTTTTCCAGAATCCCGCCCACAGACAGCCATGAAGAAGCTTAATTTCATTGTTTCCCTCTCCACCAACATTAATGACTTCCAACTGGAACTCGCCGCCACGGCGCTGGCAGCGGCTCAGAAACTCGATGTAACTGTACAAATCATTTATGCGGAGAACGATCCTGTTCTCCAGAGTCAACAACTACTAAAAATGATTCAATTGCCCAGAAGCTCTCATGCGGATGCAATTCTCTTTCACCCATTCGGCAGCACGGCACTGCCCCAGGTAGCTCGTGCAGCGGCTGCCGCCGGTGTTGGAGTCGCCGTGCTCAACTGGCGGGCCGACTATGTGGCCGAGCTTCGCAGGGACTATCGTGTCCCAGTATTTATCTACAGCTCCAACCATAGAGAAATTGGACACATCCAGGCACAACAATTTGCTGCACTCCTCCCTGAAGGCGGCCAGGTTCTCTATGTGCGAGGCCCATCCAGCAGTTACGGAGCTGAGGAACGAGCTGCCGGTGTGGCCGAAGCCAAGCCTGAGAACATCCATACAAAGATCATAAGAACTGCTACCTGGACCGAAGAAGGCGGATACCGTGCCGTTGCCTCCTGGCTGCGCTTATCCACAACGCACGACGAACCCATTGACTTAGTTGCGGCACAGAATGATCTGATAGCGATTGGCGCAAGAAAGGCATTCGGAGAGATAGCTTCCGACTTTGACCGCGAACGACGGCTGAACCTGCCCTATACCGGCGTTGACGGTCTTCCCCAAACAGGACAAATCTGGGTCCGCAAAGGCTTGCTCACCAGCACGGTCATTGTACCACCAAATGCCGGGTTGGCGGTCGAAGCTATGGAAAAAGCACTTCGCACCGGCGTCCAACCTCCCGAGTGCATTTTGACTGTGCCCAAGTCGTATCCCACGGTTGAGACATTAAGGAACAATACATCTACTGAGCGGCTCCCACATGTGCCATAAATGTTGGGTGGGGCTCCGAATCGATTTCCTAAAGGAGCAAGCAAGGACTGGCAACGCTCGCTCAAGTACTTGCTATCACTTATCCGCCCAGCACAGTGATGGCGTACAGCGCCCGCGTGTATCCTGCTGCACAGAAAGGGCGAGCGCGAATGCCTTTCTCCACTTTCGGTTCGCGCCCGCCCACTCCGTTGAGGCTCCGCAACCTTGCTATAAGGAGCCACCACGAAGAACGAAAAATTAACTTAGTTCCAGCAGTCAGATTAATTTCGGCTTTTGGGTAGTGGCTTGAGGATCCACATCTTGTGAGTCTGAGCAATGTTTACAAATTCAACTTCCGTTCTTTCTTGCTTTGGATCGCATCAGCGGAGGAAACGAAACTGATGAAGCCGATCGACAAAGCCATCTTAGGGATGGTGAGCGAGTCACCGGCCCGCAATACGAATGAACCCAGAGGTGGCCTCGACAAAAAATAAGACTCTGGAGGCCGAGCCCTCTATGGTCGGGCGAAGGCAGCATGGGGAGTCGCAATCTGATTGGTGCGGCACTTCACTCCAGCGGGGTGGTAGGGGCAGCACGGTGACAAGGGCATGTCGGGCAACTGGAGAAACCGTCCTTGTCCCATCGAGAAATCGGTGGAGCAGGGTAAGCCGTATAACCGGAAACACCGGGAACGCGGCTGACGGCGAGACGGTGGCGGATGGGTCTGTAGTAGCGACGAAGCGGAGTAACGACCGCAGAGCGAAGAGACCCTGCTGTTTGCAGTGACTCCGACAACAAGGAAAGCAACGGTGAATGATAAAAACACCGATTGGTTTGCAGGACCTGAGGAGGAGGATATACGTCACGGACTCATAACCACTGACCAGAAGCAAACAGGTAAGCCCATTGCTGGAAATCGGCACGATGGGTTTGAAGTTGCGGGGGTTGGAAACCAGTTTACGGATTGGCTAATGAGGCACTCCCAGAGGAAACGGGGAGAAACAGATAGGCCAGACCTACGGAGCACGGCGCCAGTCCTCGACCCAACCGGGGTCTATGCCGCCGCTTCGGACAGGGAATTTCGAAAAGGCTGAAGCCTGCTTCCGAGTGATGCTCAAGCAGGAACTGGATGATGGTCAAATGCTGCGCTATTTCAGCGCCAGAGAGAAGACCGAGGCCAAACAGTTCGGCTCGATGCTTGCCGTCGAATTAATGGATTGGCAGAAGGGCAAAAAAGCTGTACACCGGAAGGTTCTTCGAGAATCTATACCAGGACTGGAAAGCAAACCGGATATCGCCTACTGCAGTCACCCAAACTATGCAGGAGAAAACCGTAAGTTCCAGGAAACGATTCGAGACATTCTTGATCCCGTTTTGAGCCACCAGCCTATTGGCACCAAATTCCACCATTAATTCGTTGCAAGTGGCAAAAAGATGAGCTTGAAATTAAGCTACGGTTTCTCTATAAAAAATAGCAGTTGGTCTACAAGTGACCCTGTATCTGAACAGGGCTCAAACATGTCCAAGCGTATTCTCTCCGTCTCCTACGACGAGTCGTTGCTTTCGACTCGACAAATGCTCTTGCAACAAGCTGGCTATGAGGTTACGTCCGCTCTTGGCTTTCCAGAAGCTTTGGAATGGTGTAAAAAAGGCGAGTTCGATCTTGTTCTGATGGGTCATTCGATTCCCCGCGAAGACAAGCAAGTCTTAGTCCGAGTGACAAGAATGGTTTCCCAGGCCCCAGTACTTTCCATTCTCCGACCCACGTCTGTACCATTGGCTGAAGCCGATTATTCGGTGAAATCGGAGGACGGCCCGGAGGCCTTGGTCGCGGCTGTCGATAAAGCACTTGGCCAAGACAGGCGGTAGGCCAAACTCTCATACGCAAAGGCCGACCCGTGTCAGAAAGACGGGATTGAATCTTTTTGGATCTTCGCGACGAACTGTACCGGCAAGCTTGCTCTTCAGCGGTCATGGGCGTCAAAAAAGATAATTCATTTAACTACGTATTGCTTGATAGGGTTTTTCTTGCGTGGAGACAATCGCGCTGCCGCAGAACGGCTGATGGCCCGCTGAAGACTTCGGCTCAAGGAAGCCAGAATCAGCATTCTCATCTCAGGGTGCGTTCTTAATGAACGAATGACCTGCTCGCATGGGATATAGATCGCATTTGTATCACTGACCGCTCGTGCCGTAAGCACGTATTTATGATCTGCAAAAGCTGCGCTCAACCCAATCAGGTTACCCGCCCCCACCATCTCTACTGTGATGCAACTTCCATGGGGACTGGTGAGTCTCAACTCCACGGTTCCTTTCTGAATCACGTAACATCCTTTCGCGATTGTACCTTGGATAAAGAGTATCTGCCCTGCGGAAAAATTCCTGTGCCTGCCCTTCGGATTGGACTGAGTGAAGAACCACGCTAAGGTTAATCGCGTGGCCTTACGGCAGTCTTGAGAAATCATGATCCTATAGAAATACGTCATTCAATTCATGCGCGCTGTGATGGCTATCACCTTAATATGTGACCAGCCTGCGAAATCGCTGGCGGCTGTAAAATGGTTTCACAATGTGTATCGCTCCAGTTCTCTCGTTCCCAAAATTGATTGAGCACTTCTCTTGGCTCACGTACAGTTTTCATATTTGCTTCAGGCCAATCTGAAGCAAATACCCGCCCGGTGTAGTGGAGTAGTTCAGCGTGGATTCGCCAGGCTCATCTTTCGTGTCAGGTACCGGATCTCTTGTGAGACCGAGGCTCGGCCCTTGCGTGCTCGACTCTTCCAGCTCCAGTACGGTTGGAATCCCTTACGATTCCAGGAGGTGATGGTCTCCGGGTTCATGATCTTCACAGCAGAGCACCCGCCTTGCCACAAGCGCGACAGCCAAACCCAGAAGATACGATCGGTGGCCCGCAAGCGAAGCCGGCGGCGGCGGGTAGAACGCTGCAGCACCAGAAGCTGATGGTGCAAGGCAAGGATCTCAGCTTGCAAGACAGCGCGCGAGCGCAGAGAGCTTCGAAGAGTGGAGACCAACACCAACAAGAGGGTCGACATGAGAATCGAACACCCTACAGACCCGCAGCCGGCAAGGTCAACGATGTCAACTAAGAGCAGAGTTTTCAGTAGGCACAGTACCTAATGTGCTGGCACCGTCCTTGTCTGGATGGGCCGCATCCCATTTCGGGACACAAGCCGTTTCGGGAATTGGCCGTGTACGGCCTTAGATTATTTATAGGTCGACGAAGGGAAATGGGTATTAAAATTAGTAATCTCCCCGAGTATCCTGAAGTGTTTGAGCCATGACAAACAAAATCTTGGTTGCGGACGATGGTGGGTCGAACCTCTCAAATAGCTGTGATGCCGTGGTTAGCGCGCTGCTCGATTCCGCACCTGACGCGATCGTGATCGTGGACCGGGAAGGGCGGATCGTCTTTGTAAACTCCCAGACAGAGAAGCTTTTTGGATATCGCAGGAACGAACTGCTGCAAAAGCCGGTCGAGACCCTGGTGCCCAAGCGGTTCGAGGAGAAGCACCGGGGGCACACAGCAGGCTTTCCGCCCGCGGCCAAATTGCCGCCCATGGGAGCAAGGTTGGAGCTGAGAGGTCTTCGCAAGGATGGAACGGAATTCCCCGTCGAAATCAGCCTAAGTCCAGTTCAGACGGAACAGAACATGTCAGTGTGCAGCATCATCCGAGATACGACCGACCGCGAGCAGGTGCGGGAAGCTTTGTACTGGTCAGAAGTCCGCTACCGCCGGCTATTTGAAACCGCGAAGGACGGCATTCTGATCCTGGATGCAAACACAGGCCTAATAACTGATGTGAATCCATTCTTGACCGACATGCTGGGCTATTCTCATCACGAGTTTCTAGGAAAAAAACTCTGGGAGATCAGCCCCTTCAAAGACGTCGAGGCAAGCCGGACTGCTTTTGAGAAGTTGCAGCAAGAGGAATATATCCGGTATGAGGACCTTCCTCTGCAAGCCAAGTCGGGCCAGCTTATTCAGGTCGAGTTTGTCAGCAACGTCTACGATGTAGATGGGCAACGAGTGATTCAATGTAACATCCGCGACATTTCCGATCGCAAGCGGGCTGACGTTGCACGTCGCCAGAGCGAAGAGAGATATCGCGTTCTTTTTGAACAAGACACCGCCGGTGACTATATTGCAAGCCCTGACGGCAGGCTTCTCGCATGCAATGCAGCTTTCGCACGCATCTTTGGGTTCTCCACTGTTGAGGAGGCCAAGCAGACAGGTATTATTTCACTCTATCGGAATATTGAAGAATATAAAGCGTTCCTTGAGCGATTAAAAGAACGGAAGAGGTTGAACAACGACGAAGCAGAACTTCGTCGCAAGGACGGAAAGCCTCTGCAAATCGTCGCGAGGGTGATCGGCGTATTCGATCCGCATGGAGAGCTGATGGAAATTCACGGGTATCTTGTCGATGAATCAGAACGGAGGAGGAGTGAGGAGCAGATCCGCCAAGCTCAAAAAATGGATGCCGTGGGCCGGCTAGCGGGAGGTATTGCCCATGACTTCAACGGCTTGCTGCAACTCATTATGGGATACACCCAACTCTCATTGAATGAGCTGAAACCGGACAATCCCATCTACAGCAGGCTTCTGGAGGTTGAGAAGGCAGCGAGAAGCGGGGCTGCCTTGACGCACCAGCTGCTTGCCTTCACCCGGCAGCAAGTCTTGCAGCCTACGATATTGGATTTAAATGCCATCATTGGCGATGCGGACAAAATGTTGCGTCGCCTGATCGGGGAAGATATTGAGATAGGAGTGAATCTTGAAGTGCAGTTAGGAAGGGTGAAGGCGGACCCAACCCAAATCATACAAGTGATTTTGAATCTGGCCACGAATGCTCGCGATTCTATGCCCCTGGGAGGAAAGCTCACCATCGAAACGGCGAATGTGAACGTTGACAAGAACAGTTTCGAAGGTGAACGAACGCCGAAGCCAGATCGGTACGCGGCACTGAGAGTGACCGATACCGGAATCGGTATGGACAAAGAGACACAGTCGCGCATCTTTGAGCCTTTTTTCACGACTAAAGGAATTGACCAGGGGACTGGGCTGGGATTAGCTACGGTCTATGGCATCGTCAGCCAGAGTAACGGCTATATCTCGGTTCACAGTGAGCTGGGCCGGGGAACGTCCTTCGAGATCCTTTTCCCGCGGGTGAGAGAAACTGGCGACTTGCAACAGTTGGAAGCACTGGCCGCTTGTACCCCCAAGGGATCGGAAACCATCCTGCTGGTGGAGGATGCAACTAAGGTACGAGAACTCGTTTGCGAGTTCCTGGAGATGAGTGGTTATAAAGTCCTGACAGCGGGAAGCTCAGCGGAGACTATTCAGGTCGCCAGCGAGTATGAGGGCACGATCCACTTGGTTCTGAGCGATGTTGTGATGCCCGGAGTCAGCGGGCCGGTTCTTGTCGAACACCTCTTGTCCAAGAGGCCAGCGATGAAGGTGCTCTTCATGTCGGGTTACACAGACGACAGAATAACGCAGGACAAGGTGAGCAAGAAAGCCTTTAACTTTATCCAGAAGCCTTTTACGCACATGGCCTTGGCCAGCAAAGTGAGAGAAGTGTTCGATAAAGCAAGCAGCTGAACCTGCTCCCATCTTTAGTCCAATCGTAATGAGACATTCTCCGGATTTGATCGGTCCCCTTTTCTGTACCAGTGTCAGAGTTAGTCTCCGGCAGTTGTGAGGGCTCCCCAGATTTTGGACCATCTTGAGTGAGAGAATCCGGCCCTTCTGGTCAAGCGTCCCGCCATGCCGGGTGTCGTCCGCAAAACCTCATCCGTGCGTTTGTGACATATCAGAGCCACTCTAATCTTGGTATTTTCAGGAATCGCTATAGGTCATTGTCCGCCAGGAAGCGGCCATAGTCGTTGGTTTCCAACCAGTGGTAGAGATGAACTTGGTAGAGATAAGAGGCCACAAGTTCTTCTCCCAACTCATGGGTTTCGCTGCATAGAAAAGGCACCTGAAGCCCAGCCAGTATGGCAATCAAAGACTGAGTGATTCGATTCGGGTTTACACCGGCACGGGAGTAAGGAGACTTTATCTGACTCAGCGTGCTCGTGATCAGCAGCAGACGGTGTGGGTATTGCGCCATTTGCCGGAGACGATTGATGAAGACGGAACGGTCAGTCGTGCAAGAGTGAACTAGGTCAGAAAGGTTCTTCCGCTCCACTACACACAAGTCTTCCAATCCGGCGATGGAGTAATCGCCCAGCTTGAGCGCCTTCCTCTCAATGCCTGCGAACCAACCCTCAAAGCGGGAAAAATCCAACGGATTCTGCTCGCGCGTATCTACCAGGAGAACTGGGCGCGGCGTCTTGAGCCGGGTGCCGCCGCGCTCGGCAAGGACCGGAATCGCGGGAGGTGGCACCGGGGCGGACGTCATCTGCCATGCCAGAGGAGAGGTGATTAACGTGCCACGCCTTTTCATCAGTGTCTTTTTCATGCTGCGATCTTTTCCAGTCGGTACTCGTGATGGAGTCCGCCCAGAACCGATTTTGTCACGACACGCCAACCTTGTAGAAACTGATGGCGATGGGCCTGCGGAGCTACCGGCAGATCTGGAGCCGGAATGGGCAGTCCAGGCCCTAAGCTGCTATGGGGTCGTCCGCAATTGTAATGCGCCACCCATTCTCGCAGAATTCTTCTCAGATGTTTCTCGCTGAGCGGAATCATGAAATCCAAGCACTCGCGCCGCATCGTTCCAATCAATCTTTCACAGTACGCATTGGCCTGCGGTGCTCGCGCCGGGGTTCGCAGCGTCTTCAAGCCGAAACCTTGAACGGCTTCATCCACTTGCTCCGAGAAGATGCTGTCGCGATCATGGATCAGGAAGCGATAGTTGTGGTCGCTGGGAATGGCCTCGCGGAACTGTTGTGCCGTCCAATTGGCCGTGGTGAGCGGTCACGTTATAGTGCAGGATTCTTCTCGTGCCCACCTCCATGAGCACCAGAAGGTACAAGACGCGGAAGTGAGCTGTCACCACGGTGGCAAAATCACAGGCGAGAACAGAGTTTGCATGGTTTCGCACAAAGGTCATCCAGCGCTGGGTTGAGGCTCTCCGCGGTTCTGTATCCAGATCGTGAGGCCAGTAGTTCCTCACCGTTCGCGGTG
>Ga0209166_10000314_pt1 | contig 57956 bp, 52 predicted proteins | sample Coa_R1_3_FD_187151 | JGI IMG/M metagenome (GOLD analysis project Ga0209166, IMG submission 187151) | Surface soil microbial communities from Centralia Pennsylvania, which are recovering from an underground coalmine fire - Coalmine... | ecosystem: Environmental > Terrestrial > Soil >...
CTCCGGGCAAAGATGCCTATCCTATCTCCAGCTTCACTTGGCTGTTGATTCCTCAAAGCATCAAGGATTCCACCAAGAAAGACGTGATTAAGGGCTTCCTGCAATGGATGCTTACCGACGGGCAGACCCTGACGTCTTCGCTCGCGTACGCGCCTCTTCCAAAAGAAGTGGTTGCTAGAGAAGAGAAAGCGGTCGGAAAAATACAATAGCAATCAAGAGCGGTTTCAGCATAGCACCCGGCCTCATGGCCGGGTGCCATTTTTCTTGCCGTTCAACGTTATAACTTCCTCCGGAACGGGGAACAGGCCGGTAGAAGTCCTTTTGCTGCTGAAAGTTAGGGGCGATGGGTCACTCTACCGGCCTCTTTAATTTGTTTGCATGGCTTTAACGTTCCCTTAACATTGCTTTGCTAACGTGGAAAATATGCTGAAACAGATGAACGGGCCGCTGTTAAAGACTAAGGCTCAACCCAACTCAGCGGGGCCTTCACCGGAGGAGCCGGCGGCTCTGGTTCCACGGCGAAAATTCGAGCACAAATCCTCCCGGTTTGCCGATGCAACTTTTCGTTATCTGATGCTGGCCTGCGCCCTGTCGGTTTTAGCAATTGTTGTTTTGATCGTGCGTGAGCTAATTCTAAGTTCCGCGCTTGCCCGTCACGCCTTCGGCTTTAAGTTTTTTGTCACCCAGGTTTGGGATCCGGTAAGCGGCGATTTTGGCGCTCTGCCCTTCATCTACGGCACGCTCGTGTCATCGTTGCTGGCGCTCATCCTTGCTGTGCCGCTTTCCATTGGGGTCGCTACTTTTACTACGGAGCTTTGTCCTCAACGTTTACGCAGTTTGCTCTCCTACGTGGTCGAGCTGCTGGCTACCATACCCAGCGTGATTTACGGCTTGTGGGGCATGTATGTGCTGGTTCCTTTCTTGCGCCAGTACGTGCAGCCTTTTCTGGCGAAATATTTCGGCTGGACCGGGTTATTTGGCGGGTACCAATTCGGCTATAGCATGCTGGCAGCAGGCATCATTTTGGCCATCATGATTATCCCCATTGTTACATCTATCACCCGCGAGGTGATGAGCGCGGTGCCCACAGCGCAGCGCGAAGGAGTGCTGGCCATAGGGGCCACTCGCTGGGAGATGATACGAGTTGGCGTGCTGCGCAACGCCCGCACCGGCATTATGGGCGCGATCATTCTGGGGCTCGGACGCGCCCTGGGCGAGACCATAGCGGTGACGATGCTCATCGGCAACCGCCCGGAAATCGCCAAATCGCTGTTTGCCCCCGGTTATACTCTGGCCAGCGTGATTGCCAACGAATTTAGCGAAGCCTCCGACGATCTTTACCTGAGCGCCCTGGTAGAGATTGGGCTGGCGCTCTTTCTTATTACGTTGCTGGTCAATATTGTGGCCCAATTGATGGTCTGGAGCATTACCCGTGGAAGCGCTCAAAGGGCGACAGCATGATGCAAAGCAAATTCTGGTGGCGCAGTCTCCAGGACAAGGTGATGGTTGGCCTTGCAGCCGGAGCGACTCTCATGGTGTTGGTTCCACTGGTCGCTATCTTCGGATATCTCGTTTATAAAGGCATTGGCTCGCTAAACTGGAATTTCCTGACCCAGATTCCCAAACCCGTTGGCGAAACCGGCGGTGGCATGGCCAATGCTATTGTTGGCTCAGGAATGATTCTGCTCATAGCCAGCCTTATCGGAGTGCCGATGGGCATCGGCACCGGCATCTATCTGGCGGAATTTGGGAAAAAGCGCTTCGGTTATCTCATTCGCTTTACCGCCGACGTGTTGAATGGTGTGCCTTCCATCGTGATCGGGATTGTCGCCTGGTCTCTGGTCGTTGTCTACCAGAAGCATTTCTCGGCGCTGGCTGGTGGAGTGGCGCTGGGCATCATGATGGTGCCGATCATTTCACGCTCCACGGAAGAAATGCTGTTGATGGTTCCGCAGTCCCTGCGCGAAGCTGCCTGGGGATTGGGAATTCCGCAATGGCGTACCACTCTTTCCATCACACTGCGCACCGCCAGTTCGGGAGTTATTACGGCCGTGATGCTTTCCTTTGCCCGGGTTGCGGGAGAGACCGCTCCGCTTTTGTTTACCACCTTGGGTAATAAGTTCTGGAATTTCAATATGAATCAGGAGACCGCAGCCCTGCCTTTGCAGATATATGTCTATGCCCAATCGCCCTATGATGACTGGCACCGGCAGGCATGGGCGGGAGCGCTCATTCTGATTATCCTGATTGTGATTTCCATGTCGCTGGTCAGGATGGCCGCATCGCGGGGCGTCTTTAAAGGGGGCAATTAGGATGGGCGTTGGAATTCAAGTAAATCAACTTAACGCCTGGTTCGGCGCAACCCACGCTGTTCATGACATTCAGATAGATATTACCGCCAACCACGCCACGGCAATCATTGGCCCCTCCGGCTGCGGCAAATCCACCTTCGTGCGCTGCCTCAATCGCATGCACGAAACCATTCCCAATGCCCGCGTGGAGGGCACGGTCAAAATTGGCGATACTCATGTCTACGGCAATGGAACTTCCGCCGTCGAGATCCGCCGCCGCGTGGGCATGGTGTTTCAGAAGCCCAATCCGTTTCCCACCATGTCGGTGTACGATAATGTTGCTGCGGGACTAAAATTAAATGGTTATCGCAGCCATCGCGACCTCGACGAGATTGTGGAGCGTTCCCTGCGTCAGGCCGCGCTTTGGGACGAGGTAAAGGATCTGCTGAAGAAGAAGTCGGGCGCCAGCCTCTCCGGCGGCCAGCAGCAGCGGCTCTGCATTGCCCGGGCCTTGGCGGTGGAACCGGAAGTCATGCTGATGGATGAGCCCGCCTCGGCGCTGGACCCCATCTCGACTTCCAAGATTGAGGATTTGATTTTCGAGCTCAAACAGAATTACACCATCGTGATTGTGACGCATAATATGCAACAGGCGGCGCGCGTGGCCGAATTTACCGCCTTCTTTTTAAGCGGTAAGCTGGTTGAGTTCGATAAGACGGAAAAGATTTTTACCAATCCGGGCGACAAGCGCACGGAAGACTATATTACCGGCAGGTTTGGATGACACGAACGAGGTTTCATCAGGGATTGGACGAGCTTAAGCAGAAGCTGCTGGTCATGGGCGGCATGGCAGAGCAGGCCGTGCAGCGCGCGGTGAACGCCTACCGCACGCGCGACCTCAAGCTTTGCCAGTTGGTGCTGGATAGCGAACAAGCCATCAATCAGCAGGAGCGCGACATTGACGAACTGGCCCGCGATCTTCTGGCCATGCAGCAGCCCATGGCGATTGACCTGCGCTTTATCCTGGCCGTCATCAAAATCAACGCCGATCTTGAGCGCGTAGGCGACCAGGCGGTGAACATCGTGCAACGTGTGATGCACATGAACGGTTTGCCGGTGGCCGAACTTCCGGCCGACATCCCCCGCATGGCAGCGGCCGCTTCAACCATGGTGGGTGAAGCCCTGGAGGCTTTCATCGAAGGCAACGTGGAGCTGGCTCAAAAAGTCCTGGCTACCGATGACGATGTGGATCGTATGAATCGCGAGACATTCGTCGCCATGGAAACCGTGATGGCGAGTTCGCCTGAGGTCTTGCATCAGGCCCTGGATGTGCTGCTCATCGCCCGCAACCTGGAGCGCATTGCCGACCACGCCACCAACATCGCCGAAGATGTCATCTTCTGGGTGAGGGGCGCTGACGTTCGCCATAACATTCATAGCAGCAGGTCCTAGCCTGGCTTGTGTGGCACAGCCCCCCCGGTGTCCCCAGCGCGCGTTTCGCGCGATGGGGTGGAGCTGTCCCCGGCTGTGCCTTGAGAGAAGCCGGCACCTTGTTTCCTCGCTGGTTTTCTAAAATGTTTGTTGTCTCCTCGTGTGGTTAAACCCTAGTCTTGAAGTAATCAGGAAGTTACATCCAATTTACATCTCTGTGACACCGTAAAAGTTCTCCGGCGTAATCATGATTCGAACGCACTAGCCAAGTAACTCATTCGAGTCCAGGGCAACATGAGCCGGAATGGTCTCTATTCCAGCTTCCGGGCCAGGAGAGATTCTATGCATCTGCGGTCTTTGGGTTTGAGGAAGCCGGCTTTCTCGTTGGCAATCGCGTGCCTGTGGGTAACTGCCGCCGGCGCCGCCATCAAGCACGTGAATGTGGGAGTAGGTGGAGGATTGAACTTTGTGGACGTCACCAGCGGAACCTCGACCACGACGATCAATGTGGGCGATACGGTTGAATGGGACTGGCAAAGCGGTTTCCATTCCACCAGTTCCGGCAGTTGTCCAGGCGGTTCCTGCACACAAAACAATATTTGGAATTCCGGAGCTACATCCGGACCGCATTCGTTTCAGTATACTTTTAACAACGCTGGAACTTTTCCCTACTTCTGCTCGGTTCACCTTGCCAGCATGCAGGGAACGGTGATAGTGAAAGCTCCTCCTCCTCCTCCTCCCCCTCCTGCCGACTTTGCCATTTCCATCTCCAATCCGAACGGGGGCTCGGTCGGCGGGCCGATTTTTCCCAGCCAGCAGACGGTATTTAACGGAACTCTTACCCCATTGAACGGATACAACCAGACAGTGAATCTGACCTGTCAGGCAGGAGGGACCGGAGTTCCATTGATATGTGGTCCGGCCCCGGCCAGCACCGTGGTTTCTGCCTCTACTCTCTTCAGCATCGCCGCCGGATCAGCAACCCCAGGCCACTATGATTTCATTATCCAAGCTTCCGATGGGACCATTGCTCACACTGCTACAGGCTTGAGTTTCGATGTCGTCGATTTCAATATTGCAGCGCCTTCACCATCTTCGCTGACCGTATTTTCCAACCCATCTTCAACATCCATTTCTACCTCGACATCCATCACTTTGAGCGCGGACGGAAGCTTCAGCAGTAGCGTGACATTGAGTTGCACCAGCGGATTGCCCGCGGGTGCGACCTGCAATTTCGTACCTGCCGGTCCCTACATGCCGACTGCAAGCAGCTCAATTCCTGTCACTGCAACGATTACCATTCCCACCGCAACCACAGCCCAGGACTACAACGTAACCTTGTCGGCCGTTTCGACTGTGGGCCCCGGCCCAGTCGCCAAGATACAACCGCTAACACTGCACGTCGTGCAATTCGCTGCCTCGGCTTTCTCACCGGGGATGGTCACGATTGGGGCAGGAAGCGCCCCCAATGTCTCCAACGCGGCTACTACGCAGCTTACTGCCAGCGCGAACTTTACCAACCCGGCAAACATCAGCCTGGCCTGTACGGCTGGCCTGCCGGCAGGAGGAGCCTGCAACTTCTCGCCCGGAAGCGTGATCGGCACCTTTCCTTCGAGTGCCTCCGTTACCGTATCGGTGCCTGCCAACACCGCTCCCGGCAGCTCTGCCCTGACGGTTACCGCGACAGGAAATCTGAATGGAGCGTCAGCCAGCCAGACCCTGCCTTTGACTTTCAGCGTGCCCTCGCCCGGCTTCTCTTTCGGGACGCTGTCGCCGGCCACGGTCAACATGATCAACAATTCTTTCTCACCGCCTGTAACCATGCAGGTTACGTCCATTAACTTTGCTGGGGCCGTGAGGCTGAGCTGCGGGAATTTGCCGGCCGGCGTTTCCTGTCTTTTCTCGCCTTCGACCACCATCAATGTGAATGGTCAACCAATCAACGTGACCGTGGTTTTTGAGGCCAACGGAGCCACACCGGCAACTCTCAACAACATAACCATTAATGGCGCGGGCATGGTTAATGGCGCTTCGGTGAACGCCAGCGCCATTCTGACCCAGCTCAACATCTCCGCTCCGGCTTCCAGCACGACGATTGCTTCAAGCCTTGCGGCGATGAATCCGGCGACCAACAGCACGCTCACCAATGTCGGCGACCCCAACCTTGCAATCACGGCAATTGTGAGCAATACCGGAAGCACCTACAGCGCCGCGGTTTGGGAGGTCAGTTTCTCCAGACCGGTCAGCCTGGTGGCGGGGTCCAATGCCCAATGCGCCCAGGTTACGTCTACGGCTGTTGCCTGCACGGTCGGCGATGTGGCTGTGGGTAACGGCACGATGTTTTCCTTCAAGGTTGCGCCGGCGTTCGCCCGTATGATCGAGGTGAACAGCCTGTTGACGTCTCCTAGCGTGGGATCAAGCAATCTGGCCGGCAACATTGCAGCCGCTACAGTGCAGGTGCGTCCGCGGCCACTGGCGCGCAAAGGGCTGGTGCCCAAAGTGCCATGAACACCGCAACCTGGGCATGCAAAGAACCAGAAACTTATTTTTCAAGTAGATTACCCACCCCCACTACTAAAGTAGTTCCGAGGTAAAGAACAACCCTTTGCCCGAGGCATGCCTCAAGCAAAGATGATGAACCACAATTTTGCGAAAAACCATGATTTGATATCAGGTTGAGCAAAAGCTGTAATTTTTTGGAGTCGCGCCCCACACCGCCGGCGGGACAGCCGGCGCTACTTCAGATTAAGCCACTGCCCGCTGCCGAATCTCGTTGTCTTAGGCCTGCGCTTGCACTAAAATTGCAACTCTTCCCCCGCTTAAATTGAATGGTCATGTTTTGGGGATTTCCCGGGATTCTGGAGTGAGGAAGTGCTTATGAGAGTATCTGCCTCGGTCAGAGCTTTATGCACTTTTGTGTGCCTTGGCCTTCTGGAGTTGGCCTTTGTTTGTCTGGTTTGGACCTCCGCCGCCGCTCAAAGCTGCTCAGGCATCAATGGACCCCTGCAGGTAATTTATGCAGGCGATGACACCGTTGCACATGGCACCTGTTTCAACACGGATCATGCCGAAACTGCCTGTCCAGCAAACCCCCTGACGGTACACATCGATTTTGGACAGACGGTGGATTTCTTTCAGCCAAGCGCGCAGACCCTTGACGCGCATACTGTAACCTCTGGAACCTGTTGCTCGACTCAGGATGGCAATTTTCGAGTACCGAATGCCGGAGCAGTTTTCAGCAATACGATGACCAGCAGCACGAACTATTGTGTGAAATTCGATCGCTCATCGAATCCCGCGTTTGGAAACGCTATGGGTCATGGGACTTATAACTTTTACTGCGAGCCTCACGGCTCAATGATGGAGGGGGTACTTGTCGTTGATCCTGATAGCACTACGATAGGGCTCAGCAGCGGCGCAAATCCTTCGACTTTTGGGCAGTCGGTTACCTTCACCGCCACGGTCACCAATAACAGCGCCACGGCATTACCCCCGACGGGAACGATTACCTTCTTTGACGGCGTTACTGCAATCAGCAGCGCCTTGCCCTTTTCACCCGCTGGTTCGTCGGGCACGAAGACCTTTACGACTTCCACCCTCGCAGGCGGAGTTCATTCCATTACCGCGGTCTACGCCGGGACCAACGGCGATTTTGCCGGCGGAACCTCCAATGCAGTCAGCCAAACGGTAAATGCGGCCAATACTTCAACCGCGCTGGCGCTCACAGCCGGCACAAATCCTACGACTGCAGGCCAATCGCTTACCTTTACCGCCAGCGTCAGTAATGCCAGCGGCACCGGTGTGATTCCCACGGGCAACGCGGTATTTGAAGACAATGGCACTCCCATCAGTACAAACGCGCTCGATGGCAGCGGGAATGCGGCTTTGACTACATCTTCACTGGCGGGAGGGACGCATCCTATTACGGCCGTATATTCTCCGGCAAACGCCAATTTCAATGCGAGCACTTCCTCGGCCATTAACGAAGCTGTGCACGATTTTTCGATCAACATCTCTAATCCTTCACTCTCCGTTGTGCCCAACCAGACGGCAACCTACAATGGCACGCTTTCGGCTTTTGGAGGCTACAGCGGCACCATTACCGTGAGTTGCCAGGGAAGCCTACCCAGCACCTGTACCGGCAGCTCGGTACCGTTGGCGGCCAACGCGCAGAATGTGCCCTTTACGGTCACGGCCAGCAACAATGCTATCGCCAACTTCAGCTTCGATATTGCCGGCAGCGGGCCGGAGTCTTTGACCCATTCTGTCCCGGTTACGCTGATCGTGAGCAGCTTCAATTTCGGAGCGTTAAGTCCAAACACGGTAAGCGCTGTCCAGGGGAATCCGAGCGGCGCCATGACATTTCAGGTCAGTTCGCTGGGGAGTTTCACGGGAGAGGTGGATATGAGCTGCGTTTCACCGCCGCCCGGCGTGACCTGCTTCTTCTCCAATGGTTCTTCCACGCAGGCTTTGTCCCTGACACCAGGGCAGGTCATCAATGACACCCTGGTGTTGAATACGGCTTCGTCCGTGACCGTTGGGGCCCACTCAGTCACGGTGCAGGCAGTTACAGCAGCAGCTCCTGCCCAGCAACAAACGGTGACGCTGAATGAAACATCGGCAACACTAGTCGATGCGTACCTCTTTTTTGGTCATTCCACCAGCGGAGGCTTTCCTTTGGTTACTGTCAATCCCCCTTTCCTGTTAGATGTCGGGAGCCAATTTAGCTTCGATGTGAGCGCAGTTGACAACCAAGGTTGTTTGGGTTGCGACGCTCATAATGTCAATGTAACTTTGGTATTTGCCGAGCCCGTCGTGAGCGCATCCGCGACCGGTGGAAGTTGTACAACGGTTAGCCCGGTCGAAATCAGTTGTAATTTGGGGACGATCACCGGCGCGTCTCCTTTCGTGAAGACAGTTACCTATACGGTTTTTCCGCTCCTGGGCAGAAGTGTTGACTTCACGGCGTTCTTGTCGGAATCCAATTCAAATCAGGATTCACGCAACGTGCTGTCGGGCTCAGTCAAACTCAGGTATCGCCCCCTAGTGCGGCCGGGATCAAATAAAGTAATAAATCCGAATCCTAAGTAAGATATATTTTCGGGCTCTTTGCGGCACCCTTCGGCTTCGCTCAGGGCAGGCTCATAAATCTGTGCCCTGACACAAACCTATTTTGAAACATGCGCTAGATATGGTTGTAGGCGGTTTCAATTGGGGAATCTGGAGCGTCAACCACCAAACACTTCTTTGTCAAATCTTTGTTAAATGTTTATATCCTAAAAAAATTCAGATGCCGGCTGCGATTTGTTATATTTTGTCTAGCATCAATCATGACCAGCATACGGCCCTCTCTCTGGCACAAGATTGCGTTTGTGTTCGCTCTGAGTTGCATCGGCCGGGTCGCCGTCATCTTTGCGCAAAACCAGTCTGCGCCCGCCAAGTTGCCGCCGGGATACATGGGCTCGGAGAGCTGCAAAGATTGCCATGCTGACCTCTACAAAAACTTCGCCACTACCCCGCACTGGAAGATTGCATTCGATAAGCGCGACGCCGCCACTGCCGCCGGACAGTGCGAGTCGTGCCATGGCCCGGGCAGGGAGCATGTGCAGTCGGGCGGCGATCCGGCGAAGATCGTTTCATTCAAAGGCGCCTCTGCAGACAAAATCAGCGCCACCTGCCTCACCTGCCATCAGTATGGAGAAGAGCACAGTAATTTCCTGCGCTCGGCTCACAAGAACAGCGACGTAAACTGCCTTGACTGTCACTCGCCTCATCATTACGAGCAATCGCAGTATTTGCTGGTCAAATCGCAGCCGCAGTTGTGCTACGGGTGCCATTCTGAGATCAAACCTGATTTCGCCAAACCCTTTCATCACCGGGTTGATGAAAAGCTGATCAAGTGCACCGATTGCCACAATCAGCATGGCGGGTTCGCAAATGCGCAGTTGCGGACCGCCGCCAGCCAGGATGCGGTTTGCCTGAAATGCCATGTCGAAAAGGCCGGCCCGTTCGTCTTTGAGCATGCCCCGCAGCTTACCGAGGGATGCACCTCGTGCCACGTCCCTCACGGCTCGGCAAACCCCCGCTTGCTCACGCGCAGCAATGTCAACCTGCTTTGCCTGGAGTGCCACACGGTTACATTCGGCTCGAGCGTGCATGACACGCCCGGCTACCACGACCAGGCGGCGCAATTTCAGGCATGCACGCTGTGCCATATGAGTATTCACGGTTCGAACTTCAACCAGTTCTTCTTCAAATGAGGCGAACAATAAAATTCGACGGATCGTGGCCTCAAGGGGTTTTTGAGAGCGCTCAACCTCATACGGGGCCGTTTCTCTACGTGCGCTCCACTTCGCTGCGCGCATGCCTGCGGCAGCAAGGAAGTGTTATCTTTCAGCGACTTACGGCACAGCTAAAGCTGTGCCCCTCCGAAAGATTTCCCGGAAAATTAGTTTTTCGGCAGCCTCTGAAGCGGTGCCCTGACACGGTTAAAAACCTGTGTGCAAACAGTTTTCGAATTTTGCTCATCGTCTGTCTCTTCTTTCCTCTCTTCGCATGGCCGCAGCAGCCTGATCCACAGGAGGGAACTACGGTGGGGAATTACAACATCCGGCAATCCGCCGAGGTGGGCTACCACATCCTGGAAGAAGAAGGGAACAGCAGCGTCTTCGATACCATTGTGGATGAGCACCCGGGATTGCGGATGCTCGATCAATCGCTCGAAGTACACTCGCTGAATAACGCAGGGTTGCTGTTTGACTCGCTCTCGCTTTCCAGCTACGGACTGGGAGGCGAGCCCAGCAGCGTGATCCGCCTGCGCGCATCCAGGAACAAGCTTTACAACTTCAATGCCAGCTTTCGCCGCGATCATTACTATTGGGACTACAATCTGCTCGCCAATCCGCTGAACCCTCCGGCTTCGGCGCCGTTTGTTCCCATTCTGGATTCACCGCATCGTTTTGATACCGTCCGCCGCACCGGTGACTACAATTTGACGCTGCTGCCGCAGTCGCGCGTGCGCTTCCGCCTGGGATACTCGCGCAACCTCAGCCAGGGGCCAAGCTTCACCAGCTTTCACGCCGATGATGTCGCCGGAGAAGAAACACTGCTCTTTCAGCCGTGGCGGCAGACGCAGAATGCCTATCAGGTGGGAATGGATGTGCGGGTCCTGCCGCGCACCAACATCAGTTACGACCAGTTTCTGCAATTCACGAAGGGCGATAATTCCCAGGTTGATCGCAACTTTAACTTCCAGCTTCCCAATGGCGTACCCCTCGATCTGGGGTTGGTTTTCAACAGTCATTTTTCAACGCCGTGCGATTCGCTCTCCATCAATACCAGGGCCGCGCCCCCGGTCGCGGCCGCCACGTGCGACGGGTTCCTGGCTTATTCGCGCTCTGCGCCCGTGAGAACTGCCTCTCCTACCGAACAACTTGGTTTTCAATCGAACTATTTCAAGAAACTCGAGATGAGCGGGCGCGTGATGTACAGCTCGAACACCAGCAAAACGCCGCTTATGAACGAGCTGTTCAACGGATTGATCGCCTCCTCGCGGTTGCGCCAGTACAACTTTACCGGGAGCGCCCGCGCGCGGCGCATCACCACAGCCGCGGATTTTGCCGCTACCTGGAGCCTGAGCGACCGCCTTCGTCTTACCGATTCGTTCCGCTTTAACGCTGTTCGTGTGCCCGGGGTGGAAAGCAACCTGCAGGACGCATTTTTTGCGGCATCGCTGTTTGCGTTGCCCAATTTCTTCAGTCCCGCGACCTGTGGGCCTCCTTTTACGGCGCCTTCCTGCCCGCAACACAGCTTTGGCTCTCCCGCGGATGTGACCACGCAGAACTCTTTCACGTTCCTGGGACAGCAATACAAAACCAATCTTCTGCAATTGGAATACGACCTCAGCAAGCGGCTCAGGATGCGGCTGGGATATCGCTACCGCAATCGCATGATCACGCAACGAGACTTGAATGTGGATGATCTTGTCTTCTTTCCAACCCGCGCCAACCGCGATGTCTGTTTGCTGCTGCCTCGGCAGCCTGATGGTTCCTGCCTTGCCAGTCTTCCATCCGCCACTACGCAGGCAACGGAAATCAACGAGCACTCTTTGCTGTTTGGTATGAACTCCCGTTTCTTCAGGGGCGACAGGCTACGCCTAAGCGGAGACGCAGAGCTGTTCTGGGCCGACAATTTTTTTACCCGTCTCGATCCGCGGCAATCGCAGCGCTATCGCGCGCGGGCAAGTTATCGGCCCACACCCTGGGCCAACTTGAGCTTTGCCTTCAATATTCTGGAAAAGCGCAACAACTCTGCCGGCGTCGGTTTTCTAGGACATGATCGCAATTTCAGCTTTGATGCGCTGCTCACTGGCACTGAATGGCTGGGCCTCGATCTGAGTTACGATTTCACCACGGTATTTTCGCGGGCCAATATCTGTTTTGCCAGCAGCACGGCTGCGGCCTCCACGCCGCTGTGCGCCACCGATCAAGCCCTTTTTCAAACGGTCTCGTTTTACGACAGCCGAACCCATTCTGGCCGGGTGGCATTGATGTGGAAGCCCGCGCCGCGGCTCACTACCCATCTGGGCGCAAGCGTTACCAGCGCGGGAGGAGACACCCTGCTTCTGGATCCGAATGCTCCCACCGGTCCATTGCGCAGCCTGTACATGCAGCCCTCCGCCGATCTGGCCTTCGAATTGAGAAAAGGTTTGGATTGGAAGATGAGCTGGGGATATTACGGCTACAACGAACGCAGCAATCCCGGTCCGGTGCTCCCGCGCGATTTCCACGCGAATCTCGGGACCCTCGGGCTGCGCTATTCGTTTTAAGGAGAATCATGAGACGCATATTTTTCTTTTTTCTGTGCATGAGCGCAACCGTTCTTGCTCAGCAACCGTCGGACAAGGGACCGGTTCCGCCTGCTGACCAGAGTAAAAGCGTGCCGCCAGGACAGAAGATTTTTGAAGAGAATTGCATGCGTTGTCATGCGGTGGATGGCTCCAGCAATACGTTCATCGGCCGCAGATGGAAGATTCCCGATTTGCGCTCCGATCCCGTACAGAAACTCAGTGTTGAACAACGCATTGAAATCATTACCCAGGGAAAAGACAGGATGCCGGCACATAAGAACAGGCTCACGGCGGAAGAGATACGCACGGTGGAAGGTTACGTACGTAAGTTGGGGAAGAAAACGTCTGCGCCGGCGCAGTAGGGTTCAGGCGCGGTTACGATGCGAAAGCAAACAAGGATTATTTTATTTTGCAGCAGGTGTCGCCCCTACGCTTCGGGGCTCGGATGTCTTGATGTAGCTACCCAGAGTTTCCCTCAGATTATTCAATAAGCATTACGAGAGCGATGATGAAACGACATACCAGCCCCAAGGGGGCGGCGTGTTATAGCCCAGCGCTTCCAGCGCTGGGTATCGATGCCAAAATCATTTCAGTCCCGTAGGGACGACGCTCACTTCTAATCCAAATACGAAGAATGTGCCATCTTGAATCCCCGGGGCGTCGTCCTTACAGGACTTGGCTTATTTTGTTTGCTTTCCCAGCACTAGAAGTGCTGGGCTATAAAACGCCGCCCATGCGGGGCTCGATCTCTTTTTGAGCTTATCCAGCACTTCCGCGCTGGGCTAACCCCTAGTTTGTGTTCGAAAGTCCGGTTGATGTATGCCCGGCCCGTGCATCGGTCAGGCGTCCAATCACTGCAAAAGAATTGCTGAGCGGGTCAAACAGTTCAGCCGTGTCAGTGATGGTAGAACCAGAGGCGAAGCCTCCAGCGATCAGCACTTTGCCGTTGCCCAGCAAACTGGCGGTATGGCCGAACCTGGCGGTTGTCATTCCCGAAATGGGAACAAAAGCCAGGTTTTTTGTATCGAAAATCTCCGCTGAACTAAGGAAACGCTTGGGGTCAGGCAGCGCATCGTCTAAGCCGCCAGCAACCAATACGTTGTGGTTCTTCAGCAGGACTGCTATGTGGCCCCGCCTGGCAGATCCCATGCTTCCTACCGGCCTAAACGCCCCCGAGGTGGGATCGTATATTTCGGCCGAAGCGACTGAACAGTTTGTGCAATTTCCAACCACGCTTCCCCCACCAGCGATAAGAACCGTTCCATCCTGCAGTAAGGTTGCGGTCGCAAATAGCCGTGGGATGGACATGCTGCCTGTAGGATTAAAGGTTCCCGTCCTCGGATCATAAAGTTCGGCGCTCGACAAAAGACTGGTTCGGTTCCCACCTCCTGCCACCAATACCCTACCATCCTGGAGCAGAGTGGCAGTGTGGCCAGCGCGTGGCTCATGCATCATTCCGGTGGGACTGAATGTTCCGGTGGCCGGATCAAAGAGCTCGGCCGTGCTTGACTCTGTAAATGTCGAATCTTGACCGCCCGCTACCAGCACTTGACCGTTTCCGAGCAGCACCGCCGTGTGGCCGGCCCTGGCTATTTGCATGCTCTGGGTTACACGGAAACTCCCCTTCCTAGGGTCATACAGTTCAGCAGTTGCCACCGGATGGTTCGTCTCTGCACCGTCACCACCGGTTACAAGGACTTGGCGATTTCCCAGCAGTGTCGCTTGATGCCCACCTCGACCCTCATTCAAAGAACCCGTGGAGACAAACGCTTGCTTCTTTTCGTCATACAGTTCTGCGCTGGAGAGTCCGTGATGTGTTCCCTGCTGATCTGTTGAATTGTCGATTCCCCCCACAATCAAAACTCTGCGTGGGGTCTCGGACCCACACGCAATTAAGCAAACAAGCAGGGCGAGAATCGGAATTTTTGTGTGCTTCAAGATCTTTCTCCCAAGCCATTTATTTTTCAGCATTCTTTCACAAGATTACTTTAGATTTGGCGGAACCGCCAAGGCAAGTACCAAACACATTTTACTGAGGTATCCATCCTTGGGGGGGCGCAACTCCGCTGTAGCTGCCCGGCAGACGCTATAGCCGGCAAGGATACGGCAGACACGCGCAGTCGCAATGCGAACTTTGTCGAAATCAAAAGCTAAAAGTTAAAAGCTCTGAGCGGAGCCAGGCAGTGAAGTAAACACTGTTGAAGAGCTGCCTTCTCATGAAATAATCGGCTCCTATCGAATTCCTGCGAGGAGCTTTCATGGCTGCCATGCCTCCGCTTCCACCCGGATCAATTCCGCCACCCTACTCGCCTGCGCAAAAGAGCGGTTGGTGGTCGCGAAACTGGAAGTGGTTTGTCCCCACCCTGTTCTTTGTCATCTTTGTGCTTCCTCTCGCCATGTGTGGTGGAATTGTTTATTTCGTGATGTCTACGCTGAAGAACTCAGAGGTGGCCCGCGAGTCCATCGCGCGCGCCCAGTCGAATGCCGTTTTGATGGAAAAGTTGGGAACTCCTATCCAGATGGGCGCATGGATTGGCGGCAGTGTCAATGCCGCTTCTGCCGATGGAAGGGCGAACCTGGTAATTCCCATTTCGGGTCCCAAGGGGAAGGGCACGCTCATGGTTTTTGCCCGCAAGACAGCCGGTGAATGGCATTACCTTACGATGTACGTAATGATTCAGGGAGGTGGGACGGTCAATCTTCTCAATGCGAACGAGCGCAAGGCGCGCGGCGATCCGGAGGCGCCGTCTTTGCCATCAGATTCAACGCCTGATCAATAGCATTTTTATCCCCGGGGATGATGATTTTGGCCCGCAGGGGCTGAAGCCCAATTATCGTAAAGCACTCAACGCACGGCTGAAAGCTGTACTCTTCCACGGTAGTTCTCACATACTTATAAAGCCCGCCATTCTTAGGCCCTTAGCGGCCGCTGAAGCCGTGCCTTTCAAAACCAATTTTCGAAACCGCTCTAATGAATGACCGACGGATTATATTGTGCCTGTGATCCCGGTGCTGGTGTCTGGAATCCTGCCACCGTGCTCTTGTTGCCGCTTCCTGTGCCCTGGGCCTGCGATGATTCAGCCACGAAGTAATACGTGGTATTCGGTTGCAGGTTCTGGATTGTGACGCGGTGGAAAGAAGATCCCCATGGCGCTTCCGCGGTCTGGTCCAGGTTGTTTTTGTCGGTGCCGTAATGGACGACGCTGCTCGAGCGCGCATCCGTGCTCCAGTCAATGACAACCGCATTTGGAGTTACAAACTCGATGTCTGGTCCTTTGACAATCGAAAGAGCCTGGGCGCCGCCGGAAGTCTGCGGCGTCGAAGCAGGAGCTTGCGGATTAGCAGCAGGCGGCTGCGTCGAATTCGCCGGTTCCGGTTGGCCGGTTGCCGCCTGGCCAGGCTGGCCCGCGTTCTGGCCTGCGGTTTGGAACTGGCCGCCGGCCTTGACCTTGTCGTCATCGGTCATGATTGTAAAGTAGTACAACGTTCCGGGCTGAAGGTTCGACAAGTTCACCGAATGACTTTTGCTTCCGCCTGCCTGCCAATATTTCTGGTCCAGGTTATTGGCATCGGTTCCGTAGCGCACAAAGGTCGCTGCATTTTTGTTCGTGGTCCATGCGATGGTTGCACTCGTATCCTGGGGTGTGACGTTCGGCCCGTTGGTGATGGTCACCTTGCCCAGAGATTTTCCGTTATTGTTGTTTTCGTTTGCCGGCTGCGCCTGCGGCACGGGTTGCGCCTGGTCATGCTTGTCTTCGGCGCCTTGCGCGAACGCCCACCCGGTGAGCGCTGTTGCTGTAAGTAAAATTGCTAATCCTTTTCTCATAACAAATCTCTCCAAACTCTAGTGGGATGACGAAGCCCTGCCTGCGGCGCTTGTTAAAAGGAAAGATGCGAGTTGCCCGTCGAAGGAAGCCTCAGGCCGGGCTGCTCCGGAGAGGCTACAAACGTTTTAGATTCGGTCAAGACGAACGGTAGTCCCGCAGGGGGTGAAGCCCATTACATTCTGAACAGGCTTACGGCACGAGTAAACTCGTGCCCTGATACATGTCTCGAACTAGGCGCTGACTGAGAACAGAGAACTGAGAACCGAGAACTGCTTTAAAATAGGTGCCGAGAATGTTCCCCTAAAGCGGAGTCCTGTCGGAATGAAATCAATCACAAGTGTGCTCGTCTGGAGCTGTGTAGCGGTTCTTGGAACGCTTTCCGTAGCAGCCATTGCCCTCCACCGTGGTGAACAGATCAACGCCATGTGGCTGGTGCTGGCGGCTGTGTGCAGCTATGCCGTGGGCTACAGGTTTTACAGCAAGTTTATTGCGGCGAAGGTCCTGGCGCTTGATTCCCGTCGCGCTACCCCGGCTGAGCGCCTGGAGAACGGCCGCGATTTTGTCCCTACCAACAAGTGGGTGGTCTTCGGACACCACTTTGCCGCCATCGCCGGCCCCGGACCGCTGGTAGGACCAGTGCTGGCGGCACAGTTCGGCTACCTGCCAGGGACGATCTGGATTCTAGTGGGAGCCGTCCTAGGTGGATGTGTACAGGATTTCGTGATTCTCCTGTTTTCCGTCCGCCGCGATGGAAAATCGCTCTCGCAGATGGCCAAAGAGGAGATAGGTCCGCTGGGAGGTTTTGTCGCCTTCGTCGCCGTGATTAGCATCATCGTTATTCTCCTGGGAGTGGTGGCGCTGGTCGTGGTCAATGCGCTGAAAGATAGTCCGTGGGGAACGTTTACCATTGCCATGACTATTCCTATCGCGCTTCTGATGGGCGTCTATCTCAGGTATTGGCGGCCGGGAAAAGTGCTGGAAACTTCGGTGCTCGGTTTTGTGCTGGTCATGATGGCAGTTGTCGGCGGTCAATGGGTCGCGCGTGCGCCCCAAATGGCCCATTACTTTACCTTGAGCGCATACTGGCTTGCCGCTCTCATCATCGTTTATGGTTTTGCGGCTTCGGTTGTTCCTGTGTGGCTCCTGCTTGCTCCGCGCGACTACCTGAGCACTTTTGTGAAGCTGGGGACAATTTTCATTCTCGCCGTCGGCATCATTGCCATCCGTCCAACGCTGCACATGCCCGCGCTCACCCGCTTCATTGACGGCACCGGCCCGGTATTTGCCGGTAGTGTCTTTCCCTTTGCCTTTATCACCATTGCTTGCGGAGCCATCAGCGGCTTTCATTCCCTTATTTCCAGCGGCACCACACCCAAGCTGATCACGCGCGAGACAGAAACCCCGATGGTCGGCTACGGGGCCATGATGGCAGAGTCGTTTGTCGCCATCATGGCGATGATTGCCGCCTGCACCATGCAGCCCGGCCAGTATTTCGCCATCAACAGCCCTGCGGGAATTGTTGGTAGAGCGCCCGAGGTTGCGGCTGGCACGATCTCTTCCTGGGGATTTCCGGTTTTAGCCTCCGACATGACCTCGCTTGCCAAAGCCGTGGGCGAGCAAACGCTCTATAACCGTACCGGTGGAGCGCCGGCCTTTGCCGTGGGCATGGCACAAATTTTCGCCCACAGCCTGGGTGGGGAAACCCTGATGGCCATCTGGTATCACTTCGCCATCATGTTTGAGGCGCTGTTTATTCTGACCATCCTCGATGCCGGCTCGCGCGTGGGCCGCTTCATGCTGCAGGACGCCCTTGGCCATCTCTGGCAGCCGCTGGGACGCACCAGTTGGTATCCCAGCATTGTGGCCACCAGCGCCCTCATCGTTGGAGCCTGGGGATACTTCCTCTGGCAGGGAGTCAAAGATCCTCTGGGAGGCATTAATTCGCTCTGGCCTCTGTTCGGCATCGCGAACCAACTGCTGGCCATCGTTGCTTTCTGCGTGGCCACTACCATCATCATTAAGATGAACAAGGCCCGTTTTGCCTGGATCACCCTTGCTCCTCTCGCCTGGTTGGTGGCTGTTACCTTTACCGCCTCGTATCACAAGATACTCAACCCTAATCCGCGCATTGGCTTTCTCTCGCATGCGCAAACCCTGTTGCAGGAGTTGAACAGCACGGCGCCGGCTCCCACTCTGGCGCGCGCCCACGAGCTGGCACGCTTGATCTTCAACGATCGCCTGGACGCCGTGGTCACCGCGGTTCTCGTCTTTCTTGTCGCGCTCACCGTGGCCGATTCGGCCTGGCAGTGGTTCCGCGTGCTCTCCGGACGCAAAGCCGCCGAGGTCAAAGAGGCTCCGTTTGTTCCTACTCGCTTGGGAGCGTCCCCGGAACTGGCGCATAAGGCAGTATCATGAGACAGCGGATTCACTGCGCGTGGCGGCTTCTGATCACGGCTTTGCGCGAGATCTTTGACGAAAACGCGTACGCCCGTTTCCTGGCGCGGGAAGGCATGTCTTCTTCACGGATTGCTTACGCGGCCTTTCTGCGCGAGCGTGAAGCTGCCTTCCAGCGGCGGCCACGGTGCTGTTAAGAATCTCAATTTGTTTCTTTGGCTTAGAGATTAGGACTTAAAAGTGAAGGTTTTAGGTATCGATTGCGGCAGCGAAATCACCGGATACGGCGTTGTGCAGCAACTTGCCGATAGCAAGCTGCATTGCCTTGCCTCGGGAGCTATCCGGCTCAGCAGCCGCGCTCCACTTTCTACCCGCCTGGCCCAGGTTTTTCAGGAGCTGAGTGAGATTATCGCCGAGCACCAGCCAGAGAGGGTCGCTATAGAAGATGTCTTCTACGCTGCCAACGTCAAATCTGCGCTCAAGCTCGGACACGTTCGCGGCGTCGCCATGCTGGCCGCCGCGGTTGCCCATCTGGAGGTCGCCGAGTATGCGCCGCTGGCGGTCAAATCGGCCGTGGTGGGATACGGCCGCGCGGAAAAATCCCAGGTCCAGGCCATGGTGGCTCATCTGCTGCACCTGAAAACTGTGCCCGAGCCTCCGGATGTTGCCGACGCGCTGGCGATTGCCATCTGCCATCTGCATACTGCAGCCACACTGAAGCGGCAGCGGGTTGGCTCGAAACACTCGTAGGAGACAATGTCGTCTGTTGGTGTTCAATGGCGGTTCGAAGCCGGGCGGCTGATCTTAAACCCGGTTTAAACTTAATAGATTAAAATTTCGTATGAGAAGTTCACTACATCCATTCCAGGTTATGGCAGCCGGTTTCATCCTGATACTGATCTCTGCGCTGGCGCCGGGATTGGCGCAGACACTTGCGCCCGAAACCAAGGCTGCGGCCAAAGATTCAACTGCCACCATAACCTACACCCTCGATTGGCATGATGCGCAGCCATCGCACTACAGCATCAAACTGGATTCTGCCGGACACGCTACCTATGAGTCGCTGCCCGGCGCAACTACCGATGCCTCCGACAAATATGAGTCGCAGTTCGTGATGAGCGCTGACCTGCGCGACCGCATCTTCGCGCTGGCGCAGAAGGCCAACTACTTCGACGGCAAGTTCGATTACAGCAAGCGCAAGATCGCCAGCACCGGCCAGAAAATGCTGGACTATAGCGATGGCAGCAGGCATTTTCAGACCGCCTACAACTGGTCAGAGAACCCCAGCATTCAGGAGCTGACAGAAATCTTCTATGGCATCTCCAACACCATGGAATCCGGCAGCAAGCTCGAGTATCTGAAGCGCTTCGACAAGCTGGGCCTGCCTGATGAGCTTCAGAATATGTTGCGCCTTCGCTCCGAGGGGCATCTGCTGGAGGTGCAAAGCATCGCTCCCGTGCTGCGGCAGATCGCGCAGGATTCCTCGCAAATGAATCTGGCCCGGCAGCGCGCCCAACAGCTCATGGATGGACAGTGAAGAAGCTCTTAGCTCTTAGCCTTTAGCTCTTAGCTTTTAGAGCATTTTCATTGCTGCTGTCAGGGCACGGATTCATCCGTGCCCCCAAAATGCGAACAGGCTGAATGCTGAGTGCTCTTTACAAAGCTAAAGGCTAAGAGCTAAGAGCTTTTCTAACAAAATACAGTATCCACAAAGCGAATCTTTTCATCTAACACACTGTACGAGTGGAGAATATATATGTCCCCCCGAAGAGTGATGTTCGCTCTTCTCTTACTGCTGCTGGTGCTCTGCTTAACGCCGGCCGCTGCCTGGGCAGATTCTCATGCCCGCATTGTGCGCCTCAGCTACGTGGAAGGCGACGTTCAGATTGACCGCGGCGACGGACAAGGTTTCCAGAATGCTTTTCTTAACCTGCCCATCACCCAGGGCTCTCGTCTCTTGACGCATGATGACGGCCGCGCCGAAATTGAGTTTGAAGACGGCAGCACGCTCCGCATTGTTCCCGATACAAATATCGTCTTTGATCAGATGGGACTGCGCGACTCGGGCGCAAAGTTTACTTCCGTCAACCTGCAACAGGGAACTGCCTACTTCGACTTGCGCAGGAAAGATAAAAAAGAGGAATTCACAATCAGCGCAGGTGACCAGCAGAGGCTGGAGCTTCACCATTCCGCGCGCTTTCGCGTGAACGTTGATCCCACGGGTTTGAAGCTGGCGGTCTTCGACGGCGAGGTTCAGTTCGACGGACCCGAGAAATCGGTTGCGGTGAAGAAAAACGAAACCCTCGACACCGACCGAACGGATCGCTTCTACACCTCCAAAAACATCACCCCGGAACCCTATGATTCCTGGATGAAAGAGCGCGATCAGTATCGCAAGCAATATTCCAGCAACTCTTCTTATGCTCTCTCTTCGCCATACTTATATGGCCGGACTGACCTGAACTATTACGGCAATTTTTTCAATTCGCCCTATGGCTATGTGTGGCGTCCGTGGGATGCCAGTGCGGCGTGGGACCCGTTTTTGGATGGCGCCTGGGTCTTCTATCCTGGCGCAGGGTACACCTGGGTCTCGGCCCACCCCTGGGGCTGGCTGCCTTACCACTACGGCTCCTGGGTTTACTTTCAACCGTATGGCTGGTGCTGGCGGCCCGGTAGAGTGTGGAACAACTGGTCGCCGGTGGCGGTCATAGGCAATCCTCGTCCTGGCTTCATTCCCCCGCGGCCGCCAACTACGCCGCCCGCGAAGGGCAATGGCGGGGTCGTTGTCGTAGGACGCGGCCCCAACCCTGGCATAATCCATAACCCGCGTCTGGAAGATCGGAATCAGTTGGGCCAGCAAACGCAGATGCCGCGCTCATCTCCGCTGCTGAAGTGGCCAAGCCCGACGATGCGCCTGCCGGCGGGAATGGGCGTTTCGAGTGGCCTGGTGAACCGCAGATTGGAAAGCAATAGCGGACGCGCTACTGACAACACTTCCATTTATCCTCTTTCGCCATCGATTGCGCCTCTTCGTCCCAGCACCCTGGCTCCGCTGCGGCCTGCAGGTCCATCCGCGCCTGTAGTCCCTCACTGGCCGGCTCCGGTTCCGACGCAGCCGCGGATTCCATCCTCGCCGCCTCGGATTATGTCTTCACCAGCTCCGCATGTGATGAGCGCTCCCTCCATCCACACCAGCGCACCCCACGCCTCGCGCCGCTGATTTAAGTGCAGTTCTCAGTTCTCAGTTCTCAGTCTCTGCGCACCTCAGCGTCCTCTGCGGTTTACTTGTTCTTTGGGAGAGGCGGAACGACGAGCAATCCATTTATCCTGTATAAGCCCAAACTGAGAACCGAGACTGCTCATGAAATTTCACACTGAATACCTGACCTTCAATACCAAGAAGCACCGCGCGTATATCCACATTACTCCGCAGGTGGAAACTGCTGTCAGCAAGAGCGGTATTCGTGAGGGCATGGTGCTGGTCTCCGCCATGCACATTACCGCGGCGGTTTATGTTAACGATCACGAATCCGGCCTGATAGAGGATATTGACGAGTGGCTGGAAAAGCTGGCGCCCTTTCAGCAGGACTACCGCCATCACCAGACTGGGGAAGACAACGGCGATTCGCATCTCAAAAGCCTGCTCATGCACCACGAGGTAATTTTGCCGATTACCGATGGCAAGCTTGACCTGGGGCCGTGGCAACGCGTCTTCTACGCCGAGTTTGACGGAGAGCGCCCCAAGCGCGTGATCATCAAAGTCATGGGCGAGTGAGCCGGCGAAACACCTCTGCCGTCTTCTTCAAGTCGAGTGCCTCGGCCCGCACATCCGGACGTATCTTCGCCTCCTGCAAGGCATCGCGCACCGCGCCATTCTCGTAGCGGGACCTCAGATTGTTGAACAGGGTTTTGCGCTTTTGGGCAAAAATTAGCTTCAGGAAATCGATAAACGGCGCTTCCTCGACTCGCAGCGCCGCCAGTTGCGGCGAGATGGTCATGCGTAAAACAGTGGAATGGACTTTAGGAGCAGGAGAAAACGCCCCCGGCGGCAGGGTGAACAGCTTTTCCACCCGCGCATAAAGTTGGGCTGTGGCCGAAAGCAGTCCATAGTCGCGGCTTCCCGGCTTTGCCGCGATTCTCTCAGCCACCTCCTGCTGCACCATAATGACGATGGTTTCGAGGTAACTGTAGAAGCAGAACAGATGCAGCAGTATGTCAGAGGTAATGTAGTAGGGCAGGTTCCCGATAATGTGGGCTTTTGCCAGAGTTTCGTCAGAATAGGCGTGGGGTCCCTGATTGAGCAGCGGGCCGGGCTTGCGCCGGATCACGTTGGCAAAATCAACCGTAAGCACATCGGCTTCAATGATCTCCACATTGGACTGCAGACTATATTTCATGCGAAGCTGGGCCGCCAGCACGCGGTCAAGCTCAATAGCGATAAGGCGTCCGGCAGTCCGGGCCAGCAGGTCGGTAAGCACTCCGCGTCCGGGGCCAATCTCGATGACCGTGGCAGCCCTGATATTGCCCAGGGCATCCACAATCTTGCGGGCGGCGCTGGGGTCGTTCAGGAAATTCTGCCCCACCGGGGCTTTTTTCCCTCCGGTTGGCTTACTGTGTACATTGACCCTTATTTTGTTTGCCATTTAGACTCGTATCGCTTCATCTATCTCTGTTGGGCAAGCTCGCTACAGGCTCTGGAGGTCCGGTTTAATGCGTATTACCTTCGCTGCGTCGGAGTGTGTTCCGTTTTCCAAGACCGGAGGTTTGGCCGACGTGGTCGGCGCCCTGCCCAAGGCCCTGGCCTCCCTCGGACACGACGTCAGCGTTTTTCTCCCTCGCTATAAGCAGACCAAGCTGCCGCAAGCCACTACCGTTCTCTCCAGCGTTACTATCCCTTTTGCCGATCAGTACCGCTTCTGTTCCGTGCTGGAGGCGCCCTGGCAGGGCGGGGTAAAGTACTATTTTATTGATTACCCGCAATACTTTGACCGCGATGCCCTTTATGGGACCCCTGAAGGCGACTATCCTGACAACGCCGAGCGCTTTGCCCTGTACTCGCGCGCGGTGATCGAAGCCAGCAAGGTGCTGGGCGTGCCCGATATTTTCCATTGCCACGACTGGCAGTCGGCCCTCATCCCGGTTTTCCTGCGCACCGTCTATGCCGCTGATCCCGCCCTGCGCACCGTGAGCACCGTGTTCACTATTCATAATATGGGATATCAGGGCTTATTTCCTCCCGAGATTCTGTCGCTGTTGCAGCTTCCGGAAGAGCTGTTCAGCATCGAGCAGATGGAATTCTATGGCAAGCTCAACTTTCTCAAGGGCGCGCTGGTATTTTCCGATTACATCACCACGGTCAGCAAAAAGTACAGCCAGGAGATCCAGACCCCGGAGTATGGCTTTGGATTGGATGGGGTGCTGCGCGAGCGCGCCAACACCGTGGCCGGGATCCTCAACGGCGTGGACTACAACGAATGGAGCCCCGAGAACGATAAGTTCATCATCACCAAGTACACCCCCGAACTGCTCGACGCCAAGGCCGGCTGCAAGAAAGACATGCTCACCGAGTTCGGCATCGGCAACGGCGACGCCAAGCTGCCAACCATTGGCATCGTCTCCCGCTTCGCCGCGCAGAAGGGCTTTGACCTGATCGCCGAGGTAGCCGACAAGCTGGCCCGCGAACCGATTGTGGTGGTCGTCTTAGGCTCGGGCGACAAGGAATACGAAGAGCTGTTCCGCCGCCTGCAGACCGAATTTCCCAAAAAGTTTGCCGTCAAAGTGGCCTACGACAACGCCATCGCCCACAAGATCGAGGCCGGGGCCGATATGTTCCTAATGCCCTCGCGTTACGAGCCCTGCGGCCTGAACCAGATCTACAGCCTCAAGTACGGCACGGTGCCAATCGTCCGCGCCACCGGCGGGTTAGATGACACCATTGAACCCTACGACCCATACACCGGGCAGGGAACCGGCTTCAAATTCACCGAGTACAGCGGAGACGCCCTGCTGCAGACGCTAAAGGCCGCCCTAACCGCCTTCAAAAACAAAACCGCCTGGCAAAAGCTAATGCGCAACGGCATGGCAAAAGATTTTTCCTGGAACAGCTCGGCGCGGGAGTACGTGCGCGTCTTCGATAAAGTCCGCCAGGCGAAGGCGACGGCGGCAGCGTAGTTTCTTTTCACCACGGAGACACCCTTCGGCAAGCTCAGGGCAGGCTACGAGACGGAGAAAAAAAGCTGGTTTTTCGCCGCGGATGGACAAACAAGTTAAACACAGCTCGGGAGCGATGCGTTAGTCGGGTTTATGCCTGTGCTTTGTGGCAACCTGCAAAATCTTTTCCTGAGAGTAATCTCTCCAGCCGACAGCTTTCAGATCTTCCTGGGCCTCGGATAAATACAGCTTCGCCTGATCGCTATTCCCGGCTTCGTCTTCAAGAACGGAAAGACGCGCTTTGGTCAGGCCAGAACGCAAGAGCAGCGCTCTTTTCATGGGATCCGGCAAGTCTCTGTTTGAACCAAGCTCGCAATACTTAAGGGTGGTCAGCAGCAGATGTTTCGCATCTTTGGAGTTTTGATTGAAAGCCTGTTCCGTCATGTTCCAGCCCACTTCTGACATCGCAGCGAAAGACAAAACCGGATCGTGCTGAGGGACCGCACCAAGTGAAAGATATGGCCAGCCTTCATAACCGATAAAGATGCCAGCAAAGATGCTCGCAAGTATCACGGTCAAACTTAACAGGATTCTCTTCATGGTCTCATACCCCCTGCCTGAGCGCGTACTGAGGAATGCTTTTGAAGTATTTCTTGAATTACGTCTTCAGAATAGCCGAGGTGTGTGAGGATTTGCTTCGCTTTCACCATATAGCTCCGGGACAGATCCGAGTTGCCAGCGGATTCTTCCAGCAATGCCAAATGGCCATAACAAAAGCCCCACCTTTCCTGCTCAATTTTGTCCCAATCAGGATCGTCTGCTTGCATCTTCTCGTGGATCGCGATTGCATCCAACAAAGCGCGGCGCGCATTCTGTGAATCGGCATAGGTGTATTGCATCATGCCGAAAGTATCCACCATATCCTCCTCGCCCCGTCGGCCCAGAGTATCTTCCATGCGGATATATTCCTGCCGCCCCTGCATGAAACCCACGGGCAAACCGAGCGTAAATCCCACGAGAAATAACAATAGAAAAAGTATTTTTTTCGGCATAACATGCCCCAGTTAACCAGAATTTCCTTTTTGACTTCGAAAACTGCAAAGATTGTATACGGAACTTCCCTCCTGGGAGCCGAAGAATCTCAGCGGGTTGCCCACTCCGCAGGGGTGCCCCACTCGCGCCGCTTTTGCGCGCGTGGGGATTGGATTACCAGAATTTCTGCTTCAGGACTGGTTGTTGACCGCCAGCTACTGATTTTCCAGAAAATCAAAAAACAATTTGGAAGGATGATTATCAGACCCACGCTTTGCTTGCGCAAAAGCGTGGGGCACCCCGCGGCCAACGTAATTTTTCCTGCCCGTCATGGTTGACTATGCAACCCGGGCAGTGTGCTCCCGATTGATGGAGTGCAGTCTTTGCGACTGCTCGTAAATGGTTCGAACGGCGGATTCAACTTCGGGCGGGAGCCTCGAACCCGGTTTCGCCAGCAGCAATTGCGTTTGGGCGTGTATCACAGTTACAGGCGCGCCAATTTCCTGGCGGAGCTTTTGCATTTCTCCAAACAGCAAACGAAACTCTCGTTCGCTCTCATTCTTTCGCCATAGTAGCCAGCCCAAAATACATCCGAAGATTACAAAGAGGATTCGATACAAAGCCATGCCGATGGAAACGTTCCAAAACGCCGTGTTCTGCATCTTGGAGTCGATGAAGGTATCGATTAAGGCGGCTCCCAAGCCGAACAACAATCCGTAAAATATCTCCCGATGGCGCGTTAACACGATTTTCCTCCAGGTCCGCAGTCCAATAGGCGGTGAAATTTTCCGCCGCATCGCGGCGGCGACTATTATATTCGCAATTTTTCTCCACTCTATCCGCTTTCGATTGAAACCACAAACCTAACAGTAGCTGCGCGTCTTTCTTCCACTGCGCTGCGCTCGGGTGGTCCCCGTTCGGCCGGGGGCGCCCCACGCGCGCCGCTTTTGCGCGTGTGGGAATTGGGTTATCAGAGTTTCCGCTTCAGGACCGATTGTTGACAGCCGGCCACGGCTTGTCCAGCGAAGTACTCATCAAAAAAACAATTTGGAAGGATGATTATCATACCCGCCCTTCGCTTCCGCGAAAGGGCGGGCCACCCGGCCGGCCGGAGGTGGGATCATCGGGTCCTTCCTTGACGAGGACGCGATTGACGAGTTCATCATCACCGTCGTGCCGATGTTCATCGGAGAAGGCATTCCCCTCATTGCACCGAGGCATCGTGAAGTGCCGCTCCGGCTGCTATCTCTGCAACGATTTCCGGACGGTGTGGTTCAACTTCATTACGACGTGCGGCAACCGAGAGTCTGAGGCGAGCCAAAAGCCTGACCGCAGGTCGCACTTTCGCTACAGGCTGCTACGCGGTCTCAATGTGGTATCCGTGAGCGATACATCGCCATAGCACTCATAACCCGGCTTAAACTATTGGTTCGGCGAGGCATTTCGCTTACGATAGCGAGCATGGAACAGAAAATCTACAGCATCAGCGTACGTCTAAAGCGGACCAAGATCGAGTATGCGTTCGTCTCGGTTCCTGTGGACGGGAAGGTGATGGAGTCAGACCCGGAGGACGCGACCAAACTCAGGGTGAACGGTGAAAAGGTCTTTGAAGCTGCCAAGCGCATGGGAACTGAAACGACCATTCTTTGGGCGCAAGAAGGAGAACCTTTGATTGAGATTCACCCGTGGCAGGCCGCACCACCCCGCGCTTGATTGCCAGCGTAACATCGCCATATCATTCATGACCCCGAATTCAAGGCTTCTACTATCACAGCGATTTGTTGTCAAAGTTTGTCAGGCTTTTTTAAGCAAGCGGGTAATCCAGACCAAAATTACGGCCCCAACAAATGCCACAATGATGGAACCTATGATGCCGCCTCCCGGCCAGATTCCCAACAGCCCAAAGACCCAGCCGCCCACAATGCCGCCGAGGATTCCGAGAATGATATCCACCAGTACGCCGTAGCCCCTGCCCTTCATAACCAGGCCGGCAAGCCAGCCTGCTATCAGTCCAACCACAATCCAAGCGATGAATCCCACGCTTCTCCTCCTTGCCGCGACTCCAGGCCGGAATTTCCGGCTTGATCTTCCCGGGCCGTCCGAAAATATAACACTTGGCCTTTCAATCTGAAAATGCTCCACGCGAGTAGTTCTCGATAATCGCCACTGAACGTACTGACTGCTTCTGAGAACGAACGCCTGTTTACAACAGTCTCCGGGAGCAAACATCGCCCTGGCGGTGTCTAAGTATAAAGATTGAAGGACACTCTCGGCATATGTGTGCCAACAATCCAACATGCGTGTCAGGCTGAAATACGCGCTCCCTCTCGTGCAGATGCTGGCGGCATTGGCGCTTCTGGTGTTGACCGAGCGATGGCAGAGAGCCCTGATGCGTACAGAGGATATGCCTGGGACGCCTCCGTCGTTCTCACTTTTGGTTGCTCTAAACGCTCCCCTGGCGCTGCCCCGCGCTTTCTGGTTCCGCTACCTGCCGGGCTGGTGGGATGACATCACGCTTATTGCGGCAATTGGATTGCTTTGGTACTGGGTAGCGCTGAACATTCATTCCTGGCGACACAGGGGAACGGTCTTCACATTCTCGTGGACACCGCTGCGCCTGGCAGGGGATGCCGTAGCAGTCGGCATCGGCGGGCTCGCGGCTCTCATCTGCTGGTACAACATCTTTCGCGATCACCCCTCTTCCTGGTCCGGCTGGGTATGGTTTGTTCCCTCTACGGCATTGTTCTTCGCATGGTCCGTGGTGCTGATTTTCTTTTTCGGTCGCGACTTCCTTTATTGCGCTCTTGGCAAGAAGCCGTTGGCGAGTTGCCTGCCGCAAGGCTGAGATGGCACAACTCTTCGCCTTGGTCTTGCATTGGGAAGTCGTACCTGCACCTTGGCCGGGGTACCCCACTCGCACCGCTTTTGCGCGTGTGGGAATTGGTTTAATAGGGTTTCGGCTTTGGGATTGATTGTTGACGGTCGGCCGCTGCTTTTCCAGCGAAGCGCTAATCAGAAAACAATTTAAGAATGCGGACATGTCCCCTTACGCTCTTTGAAAATTCGCAAAAAGCAGCACTCGGTATTCAACGTTTCCGGTACTCAAAAGCCAAACGTGGATGGACGTCTATCCAGTAAACACGGCGTACCACATTTCTCAGTTCAGCTAATGCCCGCCACGACAGCGATTTTCGCCAGCGAATATGAGGCGATCATGCAAATTTGGTAGCTCGCTGATCGACGACAAAGTTTTCGTGGGTATCTTTTATGCTCCGCCGCATCATGCATCCCTGCCAGCCAGCGATAGACGTATAGGCGATGATAATGAAAAGACCGAGCCCTTCCAAAAGCATTTTTTTAATTCAAGAGCCCGATCTTCCTTGCGCTCGGTCTTGTGTGCGTTTGCATCTTCCTTGCGCTCGGAATCGCGCTTATCTATCAAGTCCTTCGGCGGGTAGGCTTGGATGGAACCATGAACGTTAACCATGGTTTCTTCTTGGCGATTCTGTCCGCGATTTTGATCTTGATTGGGCAATGGATTCTTGCCTCCGTTTTGGGGCTTCTTCCGTGACATAGGAACTAAACTTTAAATATGGCTAAAAAAGGTACACCAGAATACGAAGAAGGGAAAGCAGCAAGAGAGAAGTTTGAACAAGGAATGGAAGCCTTGTTCCAGGTTCCCAAAAGTGCTGTTCTGGTTAAGAAAAAAGCCCGTAAGAAGCGGGCTATTTGGGGGAGGGGTGGGACTGCTTTGTGAGCCAGGAGCCAGAGACCGAAGATCGAAGATTACTGAAAGGTAAACTGCGGCGGCTTGTCTAGTTTTTCTGCGCCGAAAGAGCAACGGCGCGCCAAAAGAAAACCCAAGATGCTTCGCGCCAAAAAACGGCGCTCAGCATGACAAGATGGATACGAATACGAACCGGGCGGGCGCAAAAAGCACACTGCGCAAAAAGCACACTAGAAGTTAAACAGCATAACTGCGGTTTTGGGTGAAAACCAACCGCAAGATGAAATCCGCGTTTATCTGCGTTCATCCGCGGCACGCCGGGACAGGTCTGCGGCTAGTTTTTTCTTTGCGAATCCCCAGTACACCGGCACGCCTGCCGCGATCAGCGCCACGCCGGCGACCGCCAGCGAGTTGATCCACGAGTGCGGCCAGGCGGGGATAAAAGTTGTTTCCAGGTTGTCTTTGAAGGTGTAGTAGAGCAGGAAGCCGGCGGAAATGATGAAGAGCGCGGGGACAAAAGGATATCCCCAGGCCTTGTAGGGACGCACAGCGTTCGGCTCGCGCTTGCGGAAAACAAAGATGGTGCTGGCGGCGATCATGTAGAAGAGCCATTCGGCGAAGATGGCGAGATCGAGTAACTGCTTAAAGGTGGCGGCGATGAGAAGCAGCAGGATGGAAAGTATGGCTTGGACTAGCAGCGCATTCGACGGGGTATGGAAGCGCGGGCTTACGGCGGCGAGTGAGCGGAAGAAGTATCCGTCGCGGGCTACGGCGTAGGGGATGCGTCCGCCGCTCATGATGGTTCCGTTGAGCGTGACCAGCATCGAGAGGGCAATGCCGGCGGTGATCAAAGCCGCGCCGGCAGAACCCAGCACAACCAGCGCCATGGTTGATGCCGGACTCTTGGAAGCTCCCAGGGCATCGGCAGGGAGAACGAATTGCACGGCGGCATACATCAGCATGTAGAGCGCGGCCACGACGGCCACGCCGGCGATGAGCGCGATGGGAATGCTGCGCTCCGGATTGCGGATTTCGCCGCCGACCATATTCAGATCATTCCAGCCGTCGTAGGCCCAGAGCGCGGCAACCAAAGCCAGCATGAAGCCGTTGAAGCCGCCGTGCGCGCCGGTGAATCGGGTGGCAAAGTTGGCCCAGCTTCCGCCGGAGTAGCTGAATCCGATTACGGCGATCCCGACCAGCATGGCGACTTTGAGTGAAGTCGCAATCAACTGGAAGACCCCGGCGCGGCGCACGCCGATATAGTTTATGAACGAAATCAGGATGGTCGCGCCGATGGCGACGAACTGAGCCCAGGTCAAAGTCAGGTGCGCGGCAGCGGGTTGCGAAAGAAAGTTGAAGCGCGACAGGGAACTGAGAGCGTCCGTCAGTCCGACGGTGATGGTGGCAATGGAGGCAGGTTTGGCGATAACAAACCACGTCCAGCCATAGAGAAAGCCGAGCAGCGGGCCGTAGCCGTCGCGCACGTAAACATATTCTCCCCCGGCCTGGGGCCTCATGGCGCCCAGTTCGGAATATGTGAGCGCGCCAAAAAAAGAGAGCAAGCCGCCCACGATCCATGCCAGATAGACTACCTTGGCCGAGCCGACATCGCGGATCATGGTCCCGGGAACGCGGAAGATGCCGCTGCCAATGACCGTGCCTACAACGATGGCAACGGCATGGCTGACGTTAAGCTCGCGCAGCAGGCCCTGGGGTTTGATGGCGGCGGCAGAAGTGGTTTCAGGCATGGATTCTGAGTAATACCACAGCAATTATCCACTACAACGCGAAATTCGTGATTACAGAAAAAACCTACCGCAGATTACGCGGATTATCGCGGATTTGAAATCGCAGTCGCTTCCGGTTTTCGTGTGCTGGATATCGTTGAAATTACGAGGCTGCAAATATATCCCACCAGGAAGGTTGCTACCGTGCCGAAGGCCACGTACCAGGTAAAAGGGATCCTGGTCCATCGCCACAGGTAAATATTGAAGGCGAATCCAAAAAGCATGCCGATCATGGCGCCGGTCTGGTTGGCGCGGCGGGTGAGCACGCCCAGCAGGAAGACGCCCAGCATGGCTCCGTAAGCGACCGAGGCAATCGAGAGTCCGGTTTCGAGGACCCTGGGGCTGCGGCGGGCAACAATTGCCAGGGCAAAGAGAACCAGCGCCCACAGAACGGTTGCCCCACGCGAGAGGCGCATGCGCTGCGGGTCGCTGGTCTGGGGACGCAGACGGCCATAAAAATCAACCACGGTGCTGGCTGAGAGTGAGTTGAGGGCGGCGCTCAGGTTTGACATGGCTGCCGCCAGAATTGCCGCAATCAGCAAACCAGAGATTCCAATAGGCATGTGCTCGACAATAAATGTTGGAAAGATGCGGTCGGAGCTGGTGAAAGCTGCGGCAGGAGGGAACTGGCGGTAATAGACATACAGCATGACTCCCACTAACAGGAAGAGGGTAAAGAGGAAGAGCACAGCAAAGCCGCTGGTGATGAGGGCTTTTTTTGCATCGCGCTCATTTTTGGCAGCGAGCAGGCGCTGCACCAGGAGTTGGTCGGTTCCGTGGCTCGCCATAGTGAGGAAGGTCCCACCCACGACACCGGACCAGAATGTGTACTTGGTGAAGAGAGAGTGGGAAAAATCGAAGAGGTGGAATTTTCCCGCACTGGCAGCGGCGGCGTGGATGGCGGGCCATCCTCCCGGAACCAGGTGCAGGAGGATAAAGAACCCGACGATGGTCCCGCCGATGTAAATCGCCATCTGCACCACGTCGGTCCAAATCACAGCCGCCATGCCTCCCTCGAAGGTGTAGATCAGCGTGAGCGCGGTGATGATGGCAATGGAGGCGATATCGTGGGTTCCAATTGCAATCCCTATGACAATGGAGATGGCGAAGACGCGCACGCCCTCGGCCGCGGCACGGGTGGCCAGAAAGAGTCCGGCGGTGAGGGAGCGCAGGCCACCGCCAAAGCGGTGCTCCATGAGCTGATAGGCAGTCATCATGCGGCCGGCAAAATATTTTGGGATGAGAATGATGCTGATCAGCACGCGAGCTATGAGGTATCCGAAGACAACCTGCAGAAAGGCAAGATTGGTGTCGTAGGCCAGTGCGGGCGTGCCGATGATGGTCAGCGTGCTGGTCTCCGCGGCTACGATGGAGAGCGCAATCGCCGGCCAGGGAATATTCTGGTCCGCCAGAAAATAATCTCGCAACGAGCGCTGCTTCTTGCGAAAGCGCAGGCCAAAGAGAGTGATGCCGGCCAGATAAACAGCAACGATGGCCAAATCAAAGGGCCTGAGTTTGAGGAAATGCAGCGGCGTTCTCCTGTGCTGTGTGGTTTATATCTCGTATGTGGGAAATCGTAAAGTGTTCATCGCGGGTGCTGGCTGGGCTGCGAAAAGACACGGATCCGATTCAATATTGTCAATTATGTGGTGATATACTCTTGCCCGACCCTTCCAAAGTTAAAAATCCTCATGATGAAGCGAGTTTTGATCATCGTTGGTGTCGTATTTCTCATTGCCCTACTGATGGGTGGCGGCTTCCTGGCGTATCAGGGTGTGAGACGGACCAGAGAGATTTTCCAGGCATTACAAGGTTCAAAGATGCCACATGAACTTGAGAGCGCCAGGGTGGTCTCAGGGGCGGACCTCTTTTCAAAAGAGATCTTTTATAGCCAACCTGATTTGGACGTAGTTACAGACATTCAGCAGAAACAGAATCACGAAGTTGTGATTGTAGGACAGAGCGGTGCAGCCTTTCTGCCCGAAGATCACTCGTTGGCCAGGAATATCCACTTCGGATTGGAAAAGTGCAGCTCTAAGGTCGTAGCAGTGGATCTGGGCGGCGCCTTCCTGTGCCGAGGAAGCTGGAACACGGATGTAACGTTGTTCGACGTGAATGGAAAAAGGCTGTGGTCCTATGGCGATTTGACTCAAGGGATTGATGACGCCGCTGCCGGTGCCTTAGGCAAGGATGGGTTAGAAAGAGTTGTTATCGGATCGAACGGTGACGGCGGTGTTCGTTTACTGAGTTCAGACGGAAAGGAGCTCTGGAAACGGGACGACGCAAACGTGTGGCATGTGGAAATTACGGCAGCCGACGATGCGTCGAGCAAGGTGATCGTGCATAGCAACGCCGCAGGGCAACTGACAATCAGGAACGAGACTGGGAGTATTGTGGCTCGTTATAACCCTGAAATCTATTTGGCCGATTTTTCACTGACCGCCTGGAACGACGACCCGCATCTTAACAAGCTGGTTGCGGTTGACGAAAATTTTGTCTACGTGCTGACGATGAAGGCAGAGACCGTTGCTCGTCTTCCCGCTCCGGGCAATGCAGGGATTGCAGAGCCGAGGGGAACGCCTGTTCACTTCTCGAAAGGTACGCCATACTACGCCAGTCTTCTGCGTCATAACCAGTGGAACCGCTCACTTCTATACATCTATGACACACAAAATCAGATAGTCTACGATGAGATAATTAAAGATGACTGTGCCGCTCTACGTGCGGTCCCAAAAGAAAATGGCGCAGAAGATTTGCTGCTTGGTTGTGACGGCAGCGTTTGGAAATACTCAGAAGCAAAGAGGCACTGAGATTTTTACCCCGCGGTAATATGTCAGGCGAGTTCCAGAGCGGATTTCCCAATTGGTCCAAGACAAGTCAAAGATGTTCTTTCTCGGCATTGATGCGGGTGGCACCAGGACCCGGTGCGCCGTTGGCGACGAGCATCGTGTTCTGGGCATGGCCCAGGGTTCGAGCTGCAAGATCCAACGGGTTGGTGAAGCCGAGGCCCGGCGTGCTTTGCATGCTGTTGTGAGAGAGGCAATCCAGGCGGCGGGTGTGAACGCCGAGCAGATTGAGCATGCCTGCATTGGGATTTCAGGCGCCTCCGATCCGGATGTAGTCGAGTCAGTAGGCCGTATTTTGGGCGAGATTATCCCTGCGCCGGTGGAAGTTGTGGGCGACATAATGATCGCGCTGGAAGCCGCTTTTGGCGGCGCCGCGGGATGCATTGTGATCGCCGGCACTGGTTCAATCGCCCTGGGGCGCAATGAGCACGGCGACTTTGGCCGGGCTGGTGGATGGGGGCCGGCGATCTCTGACGAAGGTTCCGGATATTGGATTGGACGCGCCGCCGTGGCTGCGGCCTTGCGCGCGCACGATGCCGGTAAGAGCACGGCGCTGTTGCCCAAAATTATGGATGCTTGGGGCGTGGCTACCCCCAAAGATTTCCTGCGTAGGGCCAGCGAATCACCTCCGCCAGATTTTGCTCGGCTTGTCCCCGCAGTGCTGTATGCAGCCGAGCAGGGCGATGTTTTGGCCAGCGAAATCTTGATGCGTGCCGGGTCTGAACTGGCCGAACTGGCCATGGTGGTGCTTCACCGGCTGTGGCCGGTAGAGCAGCGGGTGCGGGTTGCGATTGCAGGGGGAGTCTTGCAAAATTCGGCGCTGGTCCGGCAGGCGTTTGTGGGCCGGTTGCGGAGTGGGCGAGCGCAGGTGGCTGTTAATTTTGGAAGTACTGAGCCGGTGATGGGAGCGTTGGCAATGGCGCGCCGCAATCAGTTAACAAATCACACCGCGGAGACGCGGAGACGCTGAGGAAGCAAAAGCCAACCACAAAGAACACGAAGGAAAAGGGCGAAGGACACGAAGAAGCGATATTTTTAGGGCACAAGAGACGGATTGTCATAAACTTTCCATAATTCAGCATGGCTGGGCATCCGCAAAATCCGCATACCGCGAGCACGCCGCAGAGCGATCTTTCCATGTTGGTGCAGGAGCAATCGCCGGAGCTGCTGCGCAGCGCCGCTGCCGACAAGCGCCTGACCGAAGACCTGGCGCTGGCATTGCTGCAACGCCGCGACCTGCCGGCCGCCGCCATTGAGGCGATGGTCAAGAACGGCGCCGTCATGAAGCACCGCAGCGTGATCAATGCTGTGGTGGTGCATCCGCGGGCTCCGCGCCATGTTTCGTTGCCGATTATCCGCCGGCTTTTTGCCTTTGAATTAATGCAGATTGCGCTTATGCCCACGGTTTTTGCCGATATCAAGAAATTTGCGGAAGATGTCCTGATCTCCCGGCTGGAGAACACCACTGCCGGCGAGCGCCTGAGTTTGGCCAGGCGCAGCTCCCCGGCTATTGCTGCTGCATTATTGCTGGATCCAGAGAAGCGGGTCATGGAAGCCGCACTGCACAATGCCCGAATGACGGAAGCTTCGATTGTAAAAGCCATGATGAAGGACGACGCTCCGCAGCACCTGATCGATGCCGTTTGCCACGATCCTAAATGGAGCCTCCGTCGCGAAATTCGCATCGCCCTGCTGCGCAACGAGAAGACGCCACTGGCGCCGGCGCTGGCGTTCGCCGAGAGTATGTCCTCGGCGGCGCTGCGGCAGGTGCTAAATAACTCGCGCTTGCGGGCGAATGTGAAGAGTTATTTGATGAAGATGCTGGAAGAGAGAAGAAGCACTTAGCAATTTGCAATTAGCATTTAGCCCCTAAACATTATGAAAAATCCATATGTGTGGAAACCTCGCCATTCGTGCTCTCCTTGCTACTTTCTGTTTCGCGCTCTTTCTGGAAGGCTTTGAACCAGTCCTCACGTGAAATTGAGTAGATCAGATGGTTGTAGCCATGCCAGAACACCAGTTTGCCTGGCACCATGCTATTTCGTTCGGCGACTCGACGTGAGGGCCGATTTTCAGGACGAATCATGCAGATCACCTGCTGGGCACGCAGCTTGTAGAAACCGTAGCGGATGCAGGCGCGGGCAGCTTCAGTGGCATATCCGTTGTGCCAGTGGTCTTGGCGGAGATGATAGCCAACCTCGATATGTTTCTCGCCTTCAACCTCCTGAATCGCAAGACCACAATCACCGATGAGTTCTCCGGTATTTTTGAGGATCATGGCCCATAATCCGTGGCCGGTTTCGGCATAGCGAGCAAGCTGCTTTTCAATAAACTTCCCGACTTCATCACAAGAGAATGGATGGGGATAGTAGACCATGGCCTCCGGGTCGCCCAAAACGGGAAGCAATGCGTCGGCATCTTTCAAGGTGAGTTGACGTAAAACTAAGCGCTGGGTTTCGAGAACCATCGTCGCGTGATCCTTACGATTTGCCTTCGATCCTGGTTAGGGGCTGAGTGCTGACCGCTGAATGCTGTGTGCTCACGTCGGACTGCTGGCTATTTGTAAAGTAGTTCAAAATCGCTTCCGCTTGGGGTTTGGTGACGACTGCCGACAAGGCGGCGGAGTCGGCCTGCTGGACGGCGCGGATGCTGCCGAAGTGCTCCACCAGGCGCTGGCGGGTGCGGGCGCCGATTCCGGGGATTTGCAGCAGCTCGGAATCGCGGTCGCGCATCTGGCGGCGCTTGCGGTGGAAGGTGACCGCGAAGCGGTGGGCTTCGTCGCGGACTGTCTGGATGAGGTGCAGCACCGGCGAGTGGTGGTCGAGTATGACCGGGTCGCTCTCCTGTCCGTGGACATAGATTATTTCTTCGCGCTTCGCAATGGCGGCCAGCGGCTGGCTGGTTATCTGTAATTCGGTGAGGGCGTCGGCGGCGGCATGGAGCTGTCCGAGACCGCCGTCAATAAGGATAAGGCTGGGCATCTCCTGCTCTTCGGCCTGGACCCGCTTGTAACGGCGAGTTACGACTTCACGCATAGAGGCAAAGTCGTCCACGCCTTCGACGGTGCGGATGATGAACTTGCGATAGTCAGACTTTTTCATTTTGCCGTCTTCCCACACCACCATGGAAGCTACGGTCTCCGCGCCCTGAATATGCGAGATATCGAAGCACTCGATGCGCTTGGGCAGGGCGGGCAGATCGAGAGCATCTTGCAACGCTTCCTGAATCTGTTTTGCCGCGGGCTTCAGCACGCGGAAGCGCTGGTCAAAAGACTGTTTTGCGTTCCTGCACACCAGATCGACCAGTGAACGTTTTTCACCGCGCTGGGGAACCATGATTTCCACTTTGCCGTCACGGCGCTCGGAGAGGACCTCCTGCAGTAAATCCCGGTCCGGGAAATCTACCGGAACATAGATGTTGCGAGGGACGTACTGCTGATCCACATAGATTTGTGGCAAAAGGCCGCTGAAGAATGCGCCGGCGTCAAAGCGCGACCGCTTGCCGCTTTCTGAAAGCTCGCCTTCGACGGAGTAGGTGACCGGCGGCAGGTCTTCCCAGAAAAAGTCGCGGCGGTCGAGCACGCGGCCTCCGCGCATGTGGAAGAGGTTGACGGCCAGCATGTCATTCTCATAGTGATAACCGAAGACGTCGGCGTCGTCGCCCTCAACCACAGCCATGCGTTGCTTTTCCTGCAATTGCTCCACGGTGGAGATAAGGTCGCGATACTTGCCGGCCAACTCGTAGTGTTGCTGCTCCGCTGCTGTTTCCATGCGAGAGCGCAGGGATTTCGACAGGTCTCCATGCTTGCCCTCGAGAAACAGCTTCACATCGTGCACGGCTTCCGCATAGGCGGCGGGCGTGGTCAGCTCCTTAACGCACGGTCCAAGGCAGCGCTTGATGTAGTACTGCAGGCAGGGGCGCAGGTGGTAGCGCGTAAGGTCAATTTTGCACGATGGGACGAGAAAGTTACGGTGAATGAGATCTACGATCCGGTAGGCCAGGTTGGCGGGGAAGTAAGGGCCGTAGTAGAGGCTGCCATCCTTGCGCAGGCGGCGGGTAACGTAGACCCGGGGAAATCGCTCGCCGGCGGTCAGCTTTACGTATGGATAGGTCTTATCATCCCGCAGCAGGATGTTATAGCGCGGCTTTTTCTGCTTGATGAGGTTGTTTTCGAGGGCCAGAGCCTCTTTTTCGTTATCAACGACGATATATTCCACATCTACCGCGTCGCGCAGCAGGGAATCGGTTTTAGGCTGGGTGTCTCCCCCTTCGCCAAAATACGAGCGCACCCGCGCCCGCAGGCTCTTGGCCTTGCCCACGTAGATGACCTCACCCTCAGAGTTCTTGTAGAGGTAAACGCCGGGGGAGGTGGGCAGAGTTCGGATTTTTTCCTGAAGATCCATCGGGAAGGGCTGCCTAGTTTGATGTTACAAGAGTTCGCGGGCTCCGTAAAAATTCTACTCTGGCCTGAGCCGAGGTCTGCTTTCAGCGCTGGAAATGCTTCGCTAAGTGTCTTGTTTACATTGGTTTATCGAGAACCAAAGTGATGGTGGAAATGGCCCCTTTCGTGCTCATCACATTCTGAGATACGAGGACGAAAACCAGCGTCCCCAGGCAAGGTTAAGGAGCCCCAGCATGAACCGCAATATCGTCGCCACATTTGCCGCTTTAATCATGATCTTTACGGTAGGTTGCACCACCAAGAACTACGTGAGCAAGCAGACCGCCCCAATCATCAACAAGACCAACGAATTGGATCAAATCACCGCCCAGAACACCAAAGACATTCGGGATGTGGATTCCCGGGCACAGAAGGGAATTACAGACGTAAATACCCGGTCCGAATCTGCCAATCAGAAGGCCCTGGCCGCGGGCACGGCGGCTGATCAGGCCCAGCAGATAGCCACCCAGGCCGTTACCGGCGTGAATGCGCTGACCAATACAGTGGCCAATTTGGATAATTATCATCCGGTGACCGAGGCGACGGTCCACTTCGGTTTCAACAAGGCCGATTTGACCAAGAAGGCAAAAGAGGCCCTCGACGAGCTGGCCAACGAAGTGCCGAACACACCGCATTTCATTCTCGAGGTTGACGGCAATACCGATTCGGTCGGCGGCGCAGATTATAACTACGAGCTCAGCCAGCGCCGTGCTTTTGCCGTGATCCAGTACATGGCAGAGGCGCACAACATTCCGGCGCACAAGTTCTATATCGTTGGATTAGGGAAAGATAAACCGGCTGCTTCCAACAACTCAGCTTCAGGACGGCAGCAAAACCGCCGGGTTGACGTTCGGCTGATGACCAACTCAACCGAGTCACCCGCCGCGGCACAAAATAACGCTCCCGTTACGCAGACAGAGCCGGCGGAAGCAACGCAACAGAAATAACAATATACGGATTGAGTCCTCTTCCCCCCTTGAGGACTTCATAGCCGCCTCGCCGGAAACCGAGGCGGCTTTTTTGTTTGCTTGCTCTGTAAGCGAGCATTCAGAAGTCAGCATTCAGCACTCAGCCAGAGAAGCAGCACTTAGCACTTGGCACTTAGCATTTGGCCCTTAGGCGGGATGTTTGGGGCGAAAAGGAGACGGAGCGGAGCTACGTCTCTACCGGGTCGTATGGGAACCAACAAATATTTCTTATTGGCTAAATGCTAAGTGCCAAATGCTAAATGCTTTTTTAGGGGCTGAATGCTGAGTGCTGACTGCTGAATGCTATTTCTCTCTTCCCACCACAAAATCCGGCGCCCAGAGCAGGGCGCGTTTGATTTCGGTATCAGGGAAGCTGCAGATGGATTTGCGGGCGGCTTCGGAATATTCCTGGGCGCGGGCCATGGCGATCTCGACTGAACCATAACGCTGCAACATAGCCAGGATCTGCTGGTGATGGACGGTGATGAAGGCGCGTTCGCGCAATACGGTTTCAACCAGCTTGCGTTCTTCCGGGGTACAACGCTCCAGGGCATGGACGACCGCCATGGTCACCTTCCCCTCGCGCAGGTCGCTGGCTACGGGCTTGCCGAGAACTTCTTCGGAGGCGGTGAGGTCCAGGACATCATCCACGATCTGGAAGGCCATGCCCAGGCTGCGTCCGAATTCCCCGACGCTCTTCTCTTGTTCTTCGGATGCCCCCGCCAGGATCGCGCCCATTCTCATGCACGCGGAAAACAGGCAGGCGGTCTTGCGGTAGATAAGATCGAAGTGCTCGTCCAGGGAGATGCATTTGCCCAGCTTTTCAATCTGGAGCAACTCGCCTTCCACCATCTGCTGGGTGAGGTCGATGAGAACGTCGAGGACGCGGAAGTTGCGCTCCTGCACGGCGATCTTGAAGGCCTGCATGTAAAGCCAGTCGCCGGCGAGCACGCACATGGAGTTTCCCCATTGCGTGTTGGCCGCAGGACGCCCGCGACGGGTCTGGGCTTCGTCGATAATATCGTCGTGAACCAGGGTGGCGGTGTGGATGATCTCCACTACCGCGCCCAACTGGACGGCGCCGCGACCGGTATATCCGAAGAGCTTGGAAGAGAGCAACAGCAGCGCCGGACGGATGCGCTTGCCGCCGCCTCCGCGCAAATACTCGCCAATTTCAGTGATGGCGCGGACACTCGAGACCGTGTCGCGTCCGAACTCGCGCTCGATGGCGGAAAGGTCTTCCCGCAACAGGTCAAAAATCTCTTTCCGCGAAATGGTTGCGGGGCTGCCCAATTCTTTTATCGCCTCAGTTGGACCTGTAGTTGGTGAACTGCATGTCAATGCCAAAATCAGCGCCCCGGAGCAGGGCCATGACTTCCTGCAAGGTGTCGCGATCTTTGCCGCTGACGCGAATGGTGTCACTCTGGATGGAAGCCTGCACTTTTTTCTTCGAATCCTTGATCGTCTTTACGATCTCGCGCGCCTTCTCCATCGGGATGCCCTGCTGCATGGTGACCTTTTGCCGCACCGTTGCCCCCGCCGCCGGTTCAACCACGCCATAGGTCAGCGCCTTGATGGGCACGCCGCGCTTTACCAGCTTGGCTTGCAGAATGTCGTTGACCGCCTTGAGTTTGTAGTCATCCACGGACGTGAGAATAATCGCGTCTTTGCCCTCGAGCACGATGTTGGACTTGGAATCTTTCAGATCAAAGCGGGTATGGATCTCCTTCAGCGCGTTCTGGATCGCGTTAGAGACCTCCTGCAGGTCAACCTTGCTGACAATGTCAAATGAATTTTCGGCCATAGAACCTTCAATTCTAAATCACAGGCGTGGAAAACAGGGAAATCTTGGGGAATAAGAAGCGGTGTTCAAATTTTGACGCGAGGATAGGTTTTGGATGGGGGCGGGTTGGATTGTTGGTCGTCAGGCACGAGGGCATTGACAGTGATTTTTAGTCCTATGGCAATCCACAATAACGATGCGACTATCCACGACAGATCGACGAGCCAGTCCAGGTTTTGAAAAGAGGAAATTGCCTTGATCACACCAGTTGCAGCCGGTAGCAGCAGATTTGCCAACAACAGGCACAGCCCAAAAAGAACCGCAAAAGTTCTGTGACTGGTGAAGGCATGAACATTGTTACCAGCGAGACTGCGATAGAAAACGCCTTCATTCCGCACCGTGTCGGGAAAGACAATGTTCCGCTGGCGCAGGCGAAGCTCGCGTACGAGATTGTCGTGCATGGCGCGGCGGAGCTCATCGGCAAAAGCTTGCTGTCTGGACATGGACTAATAATTTGTTACCACGAAGGCAGCACTGTTCTCAAGAAGGATTAGTACGGTCGCGGTTTCAAAGAAGCAGCAAGCTAAAAGGCCCGAAAGCGGGCCGGCGAAGAATTTAGCCCAGCACGCCAGTGCTGGGTAAGTGGTATTTAAGCTATTTGAGCCCCGGAGGGGCGAGTTCAACCGAATACATGACGCGGATCGTACTCAATCCCCGATGATTTCAACAGAAAAAGAAACTCGTCTTCGAAGCTTCTCTTCCGGTGATGTTCGGCTTGATTGGCAATGTAGCGCACTACCGTACCTTTCTGCGATGGACTAACGCTAAACGCGCCGTAGCCTTCCTGCCATTTGAAGTCAACGCCATGTTCCCTCATCCATCTTGACGAATAAGCTTTGATATTCTGCAGCGCTTTCGAAAGCGTAATCGTTGGAGGCAAGGCAATTAAGACATGGGCATGATTTTCGATTCCGCCAGCAGCAACCACGTGAACACCATCGCGTTTAGCTATCACACTTTTAAAAGCCCAAAGCTGCGCTTGAAGATCAGGCCGGATCAGGTTGCGGCGCCCTTCTGTACTGTAAACACAATGGACTAAATTTTGTGAATACGAATGGCTCATTTGTATCGTCCCTCCGGGACTCCAATGGATGAGACAATTCTACCCAGCACTGGCGTGCTGGGCTAAATTCTCCGTCGGCCCGTTCCGGGCCTTTCACCTACAAGAATATTTACTCCGAACTCAATTTAAAAAAAGATTGAAAATTCCTCGCCGTAACCTCTCCGATTTCATTGGCGGGCAGTCCGCGGAGTTCGCCGATTCGGCGCGCGACTTCGGTCACGAAGGCTGGTTCGTTGCGCTCGCCCCGGCGGGGGACAGGAGCCAGAAATGGCGAATCGGTTTCAATGAACATGCGATCGAGAGGAACTTGTTTCGCGGCCTCACGAATATCCTGCGCTTTGGGGAAGGTGACGTTGCCGGCGAACGAGATCATGAATCCGATATCGAGCGCGGCCTGCATATGGGCGAGGGAGCCGGTGAAGCAGTGCAAGATGCCGCCCAGTCCGCTGCTGGCCCAGTGCTCATCCAACAGGCGCAGACAGTCGCTCCAGGCATTCTCGCTGTTATCCGAAGGACGGCAATGAATGATGATAGGGAGCTTAGCGAGGCGCGCCAGTTCCATCTGGTGTATGAAAACCTCTTTCTGTATCTGGCGGGGAGAATGGTCGTAGTAGTAGTCCAGTCCAATTTCTCCCCAGGCGATCACTTTGGGGTTTGCCACAAGCTGCGCCAGCTCATCAAAATCCGCGTCGGTGGCGAGTTTGGCTTCGTGAGGATGGATGCCGATGCTGGCATGAAGAAAATCGTATTGATCGGCTAACTTGATGGCGCAGTCGAGCGAGCCCGGTCCGGTGCCGCTGCCAATGGCAAGAATCGTTCTCACCCCAGCCGTCCGTGCCCGCGCCAACATGGCCTCGCGGTCGGAGTCGAATTGCGGCATCTCGAGATGGGCGTGGGAATCAATGTACATAAAGAGCTAATTTACCGCGGAGACGCGGAGGCGCGGAGAAAAATTGGGCTATTGAAGAATTGGGTAAACGGGTAATTATTGTTGATTGAGTCATCTCACGATCGAGTCAACACAACACAACACGCCATGATCAGAGTCACGCAATGACTCAATTTCCCTCCGCGCCTCCGCGTCTCCGCGGTGAAACTACTTCAACCTGGCTCCGACTGGTACGTCTTCCAGAAAGCCTGCCAGCACCGGCTTGCCTTGTTCTCCCAGCGAGGCCGCGACGAGCATGCCGTTCGACTCGATGCCGCGCAATTTGCGGGGGGCTAGATTGGCGACGATCACAACCTTGCGTCCGATCAGGTTCTCGGGGGCGTAGGCTTCGGCGATGCCGGCGACAATCTGGCGGACCTCGGCGCCAATATCAACTTCCAGGCGGAGCAGCTTGTCGGCGCCCTTCACTCGTTCCGCGGTTTTTACCTGCCCGACGCGCAGTTCGATTTTGGTGAAGTCCTCAATGCCGATCTTGTTGTTGTCGCCTGAACTATTGCTTGCGGCAGACGCAGCCGTTGAAACGGAGGCCGCTGGGGCCAGCGCCTGCTTTGCCGCCTGTCCTCCGGAGCCGGCAGATTGAGTTGCCGGGGCTTTCTCTTCAGATGAGCCCGAGCCGTGGTGTTGCTCTTCCATTTGCTTCATCCTTTCGATGGCAGATTTGTCGGCCCGGGGGAAGACGGGCTCGATGGTCCCGAGTTTTGTTCCCAGTTGCAGTTGTCCCCATTGCAGGTCATTGAGCTTCAACTTGCGAATATCTCCCAAGCCGAGTTGCGCCCAAATGCGCGCTGTCGCCTGCGGGATGATGGGATGCGCCAGCGCGGTAACAATGCGCAGCGCTTCAGCGGCCGTATACAGGATGGTTGCGACGCGGGCGCGGCTGCTCTCGTCCTCTTTTTCGGCTACAGCCCAGGGCTCGGCCTCGACCAGATATTTGTTCACCGCGCCAATCAGGTTCCAGGCAGTCTCTACAGCACGCGAGAACTGGTAGTCATCAAAAAGGGTATTAAAGTCGGCTATGGTTCGGGCTGCGAGGCTGGCAATCGAATCTTCCGCAGACGTGCGCTGCGCGGTGCGCGAGGGATAAGGAACCTCGCCGCGAAAATATCTCCCGATCATGGTCAGCGTGCGGCTGGAGAGATTGCCCAGGTCGTTGGCCAGATCGGCATTGTAACGCTGCAGCAAGGCATCGAAGGAAAACGATCCGTCCTGCCCGAAGACGATTTCCCGCAACAGGAAATAACGCAGGGCATCGTTTCCCATCACGTCGAGAATGGTTTCAGCGCGCACAATGTTGCCGCGCGATTTCGACATCTTATCCTGCTCAAAGAGCAGCCAGCCGTGCGCGATGAGCGACTTCGGCAACGGCAGCCCCGCGGCCATCAGAAGCGCCGGCCAGTAGACGCAGTGGAAGCGCACAATCTCTTTGCCGATCATGTGCACGTCAGCCGGCCAGTAGTGGGCAAACTGCTTCTTATCTTTTTCCGCATCGGACCCATAGCCCACGGCGGTGATGTAATTGCATAGCGCGTCGAACCAGACATAAATCACATGCTTAGGATCATCGGGTACTGGGATGCCCCACTTGATGGAAGTGCGGCTGATGGAAAGGTCGCGCAAGCCGGAGCGCACGAAGGCCAGCACCTCATTGCGGCGGGTCTCGGGACGAATCATCGCGGGGTTCTCGGTGTAAAGCTTCAGCAGCTTGTCGGCAAAGGCGGAGAGCTTGAAGTAATAATTTTCTTCGCTCACCGTTTCCGTGGGGCGTCCGCATACGGGACATGGTTCGCCCGGCCCGGCAGAATCCACGTAGAGCTCGTCGAAGACGCAATACTGGCCGGTATAGCGTCCTTTGTAAATGAAACCATTTTTCTTCAGCAGAAGAAACATCTGCTGCACGCCGCGCTGATGGCGCTCGTCAGTGGTGCGGATGAAATCGTCATAGCTGATCTCCATGCGCTTCCACAGGGTCTTATACTCGGCGGAGATCTGGTCCACCAGCTTTTTGGGAGTCAGGCCGGCTTCGGTGGCCGAGCGCTCAATCTTCTGCCCGTGCTCGTCGGTGCCGGTGAGGAACCAGGTGTCAACCCCAAGCATGCGCTTGCGGCGCGCAATCGCGTCGCACACGATGGTGGTATAGGCGTGGCCCAGGTGCGGACGTGCATTCACGTAGTAAATCGGCGTCGTAATGTAGAACTTGCTGGCTGCTGGTGCGTCTGTCATGAGGGTTAACTTCCAGAATGCCAATGCCTGCCGGCATTCCCCGCTGCCGAAGTATGATGCTCACCCGGCGCATAGTGGCAGTCCGTAAACCTTTAATCATAGGTTCGCGTACGCCATAGCGTCAAACCGGGGGGCAATTCACCACGGAGGCACGGAGACACGGAGAATTGAATCATTTGGTCATCGAGTCATTGAATCATTGGGTAATCGGGTAATTGTGTAATTTAATAATGTGATCGGCACGTTGGCCCAATACACAATTGCTAAATTACTCATTCTGCAATGACCCGATGATCCGATGACTCAATGACCCAATTCTTCTCTGTGCCTCCGTGTCTCCGTGGTGAAATAAATATTCACTGAGAACTGAGAACTGAGAACTGAGAACCGAGAACCGAGAACTGAGAACTGAGAACTGGCTTTGTTATGATGGATTTACTTTGTATCAGCAGATCCAAAATCAACTTGTCGAGCACGTGCGCGCCTTCTTGCGGCGGCAATACCAGCTTGACGTCGCAAACATCGTAGTCGCCCAGCCCCCCAACGTGGCTCTGGGAGAGTACGCCTTGCCGCTGGCCTTCGAGTTGGCCAAGCAACTGCGCAAGGCTCCACGCAAGATCGCCGAAGAGATTGTTGCCGGAATTGGCGAGGTTCCGGGCATCGAAAAATTCGAAGTCGCGGGTGCAGGCTATATTAATGTTCGAATTCAGCGCAGCGCTTTTGCTAAAGAGCTTGCCGCCGGGCAGAAATCCCAGGAAAAGGGAAGCGGACGGAAGGTGCTGGTCGAGCACACCAGCATTAATCCCAATAAAGCGGCGCATGTAGGGCACCTGCGCAATGCCATTCTGGGAGATACCTTCGTTCGCCTGCTGCGCTCGACCGGCACGTGCGTTGACGTGCAGAACTACATTGATAACACCGGTGTGCAGGTGGCTGACGTAGTGGTGGGGTTTACGCATCGGGAAAAGAAATCGAAAGCCGAGATCAAGGTGCTTACCCGCCAGCCGCGCTTTGATTACTTGTGCTGGGACGTCTACACGCGGGTTTCACAATGGTATGAAGAAGACAAGGCGAACCTACAGGTCCGGCTCGACACCTTGCACGCCATCGAGCAGGGCGGAAATGAGACTGCCGAGATTGCCGAGCTGATCTCTACTGCTGTTCTGCGCCGGCACCTGGAAACCATGCTGCGCCTGGACATTGAATACGACTTTCTGCCGCGCGAGAGCGAGATTCTTCACCTGCGCTTCTGGGAGGCGGCCTTTGCTCTGCTCAAAGAAAAAGGCGTGGTCACGTTGATCACCGAAGGCAAGAACAAGGGTTGCTGGGTGATGAAGCGCAGCTCGAATGCAGAAGCGGCGGGCGATGAAGAGAACCAGAAGGTAATTGTCCGCTCGAACGGGACTGTGACCTACGTCGGTAAAGACATTGCTTATCACCTGTGGAAGTTCGGCCTGCTGGGGAAAGATTTCGGATACAGGAGGTTTTTCAAGTATCCCAATAGCCACGAGGTCTGGATTTCTGCCGAGCAGGGGGAAGCGCAGCATCCCCACTTTGGCGGGGTCAGCGCCATCTACAACGTGATTGATTCCCGCCAGGCCGATCCGCAAAACAATGTGATCGAGGCCATTCGCGCCCTCGGATATGAAGAGCAGGCGCGGAATTATCATCATTTTTCCTATGAGATGGTGGCGCTCACCCCGCGCTGCGCCGCCGAGTTGGGATACCAGCTTTCTGCTGAAGACGAGCAGAAGTCATACATTGAAGTCTCAGGGCGCAAGGGCTTTGGGGTCAAAGCCGATGATCTAATCGACACATTAATCGCCGCCAGCGAGAAGGAAGTGCAATCACGGCATCCGGAATTGAGTAAAGAGGTATGCAGCACCATCGCTAATGCAATCGCGATTGGAGCGCTGCGGTACTTCATGCTGAAGTACACCAAAGCTTCCGTGATCGCTTTCGATGTGAAAGACGCGCTCAGCTTCGAAGGCGAGACCGGGCCTTATGCGCAGTACGCTTGCGTGCGGGCACAGAATATTTTTCGTAAAGCTGGAGTGGATGCCGAGAGCGTTCTGGCGGAAACAATCGATTACAACCAGTTTCTGGCAGGTGAAGCAGGCAATGAGATTTGGGAGCTGTGGCTGGCGGCTTCCAGACTTGGTTACACCATTGAACAGTGTATTGCAACCACAGAGCCCGCCTATTTAGCCAAGTATGCCTTTCAGTTGGCGCAGCTTTTCAACAACTTCTATCACAAACACCACATTCTTACGGAAACCGACGAGGCTCGGAAGAGATTTCTTCTGGCTACAGCCGCGATTGTGAGGCGTGAGTTGGTGCGGGCGCTGGGGTTGATGGGGATCAGCGTGCCGGTGGTGATGTAAGAGAATTTACCGCAGAGGGCGCAGAGAAACGCAGAGGCAGATCCGTGTAAATCCGTGGCAAAAATCTTTTTAGCTTCACGCCCCCGCTGCACTGTCTTTGAACAACAGTTCTTTTGCCCGCTGTGCTGCTTTTACCACCGCTTTAATTAATGTGACCCGCAGCTTGCCTTCTTCGAGTTCAAGAATGCCGTCAATGGTGCAGCCGGCGGGGGTGGTGACCTCATCTTTCAGCAATGCCGGATGAGATCCGGTTTCCAGCACCACCTGCGCGGCGCCGAGCGTGGTTTGGGCAGCGAGCAGTGTGGCGAGATCGCGCGGGAGTCCAACTTTAACGCCGCCTTCCGACAGCGATTCCAGGATGATGTAGATGTAAGCCGGACCGCTGGCTGAGAGTCCGGTGATGGCGTCCATATATTTCTCGTCGACCGTGACCGTCTTTCCTACGGAGGCGAAGAGGCGGCTCGCGGTTTCCAGATGTTTCTCATGAACAAATTTTCCCTTGCAGATGGCGGTCATCCCGCAGCCCACGATCGCGGGCGTATTGGGCATGGCGCGCACAACGGGGATAGCGGCCGCTAATCTTTTTTCCAGGTACTCGGTAGGCACCGAGGCGGCAATCGAGATGACAAGCTGATTGGGGTTGAGTTCTGAGCGGATCTCATCGAGTACGCTTCCCACCGCCGAGGGTTTGAGCCCAAGCAGGATAATGTCTGCCTTGCGCACAGCGGCGCGATTATCCGTGCCGACGTGGATCCCCAACTCATCGCAAAGCGCTGGGGTTTTTTCTTCATGTTGTACGGTGGCAGAGATGTCGCCGGCGGCGAACAGGTCCTGCTTTTGAAAGGCGCGCACCAGGATGCCGCCCATTTTCCCCAAACCAAGGACCGCAATTTTTCCTAACTTGTGCTGCATTGAGATGGCTCCTTCAGTTTTCTAGTCTCGCTATGCCATTTATCATCCTGAGCGTCCGTTTTTGGCGCGAAGGATCTTGCGTTTCCTTTGCCACGATACTGCTCTTGCGTACTGAAAAAACTAAAATAAGTCTAGGTAAAAAGATTCGGATTTCTGAACAAGCCGATGTGGAGCAACCAAAACCGCAAAATGCTTCGTCGCTTCGCTCCTCAGTATGACAAATAGCAGAGGGGTTTCGCTATCCACGAACAGCCTTTTCAGACTCACCAGAATCTTATCTTAACCGTTATCCTGTCGTGAACAGATGGCCCAGCTTTTCTTTTTTGGTTTTCAGATAGTTTTCAGAGTGGGAATGAGGTTCCACCTCACACGGCACGCGCTCCACCACATGAACGCCCGCACGCTCCAGGGCCGCAACTTTATCAGGATTGTTCGAAAGCAGCCGTACCTGTTTGATCCCCAGCGATTTCAGCATCTCAGCCGGCAAGGCGAATTCGCGGTGGTCGGCTTTGAAGCCGAGCTTCTCGTTGGCTTCCACCGTATCCAGGCCGCGGTCCTGCAACTCATAGGCCTGCAGTTTGGCCATCAGTCCGATGCCGCGTCCTTCCTGCTGTTCGTAAACCAGCACGCCGGTTCCGGCGGCCGCGATCATGGAGAGGGCCATCTCGAGCTGCTGGCGGCAATCGCAGCGCAGCGATCCAAAGACGTCTCCGGTGAGGCATTGCGAGTGTATGCGCACCAACGGAGTGGCGTTGGCATAGTCGCCGATCACCAGCGCAACCGCAGTTTCAACCTTGCCGCGCTCATCGGTTTCGCCTTCAAAGCCAAGAATGCGGAAGTGTCCCCAGCGAGTGGGGAAGTCGGCTTCCGCGACCTTGCGTATTGCGGGAGAGCTGGACATCTACTTAATTATATAGGCCACGTCGCTTGCCGATTCTGAATGTGTGGAAACCTCCGAATGAACCTCAGAGACCGGCAATTTTGTGGTGGCCGGCAAGGAGGGGGCGAGCCATCTGAAGAAGAGCGTTGCGGCAAGAGCGCCTGTGAGTTGCATCACGATAAAGCCGGTCGCATCGGCAGGGCGAATGCCGGCAAATGTGTTGGTAAAGGAGCGCGCAATAGTGACCGCGGGATTGGCAAATGAAGTTGAAGCCGTAAACCAATATGCCGCGGTGATGTAAGCGCCTACGGCAAACGGAACTGCGGAGGGACGCGTGCGCGAGCATCCCCAGATGACCGCCAGCAATCCGAAGCTGGCAATGAATTCGCTGAAGAGCTGCGCTGGGCCATTGCGGACGTGCAGGGAAACCTGGACAATCGGCTGTCCAAACATCAGGTGAGCGGCATAGACGCCGAAAATCGCTCCCAGGCACTGAAAGGCTACGTACCCAGGAACCAGCCGCCAGGGTAGCCCTTTCTGTACCGCATCAGCCAGAGTCACGGCAGGATTCAAATGCGCGCCCGAGATTGGACCGAAGGTAAGAATCAGGGCCACCAGAGCGGCGCCGGTGGCGATGGTGTTTTCCAGCAAGGCTAAAGAGATGTTGCCGGCTGAGAGCCGCTCGGCCATAATGCCTGAGTCGGCTACTGCCATAAGAAGAAAGGCCGTTCCCACAAGCTCAGCCACCAGCCGCCTGGAAAGAGAGTAGGTCAGCACGTTTTTTGCTCAGCTCCGATCTTGCAAAATTCCTGCTTGATGCGAGTTTTGATCTGGTCTCGTATTTCGCGAAAGACGGCTAGTTTTTCTTCTCTTGTCCCCTGGGCCGCGGCCGGGTCTGGGAATGACCAGTGCAGAAAGCGGGCGGCACCGAGAAATACAGGGCACGATTCTTTGGCATTATCACAGACGGTGACGACATGCTGAATCGGCGTTCCCAGGAATTGGGTGACGTTCTTGGAGAACTGGCATGAGATATCAATTCCCATTTCAGCCATGGCCTGGACCGCCAGCGGATTCAGGCTCCCAGGATTTGTGCCCGCACTCAAAGCTTCAAAGTCTTCCCCGGCCAGATGGCGGAGGAATCCTTCCGCCATCTGGCTGCGGGCAGAGTTGCCGGTACAGAGAAAAAGAACTTTGGGCTTCATAAGACCTCATCGAGTTTGTTCATGCCGTTTCTGATTTCAGGCTGTCGCCGATGTGCAGCAAGTTGAAGCACAGCAGGCAGCGGGCTTGACGGCGCGGACGAAAGCGCTGATAAATTTATCCTCGACGTGCGGGGCGATGGCGTCCACGTCAACATCCTGGACACTAAGATAAGCCCTGGCATCTTCGATGTTGTAGACACGGGTAGCCTCGATCTCGATGGATTCGAAGCCGGCTTTTGCGAGTTTGGCGGTGTAGTCCTTATCGCTCAGCGCTCCCGCGATGCATCCCACCCAGAGCAGCACATTGCGCCGCACCTGCTCCGGTACCTCGCCGCGGACGACGACGTCAGATACGGCGAAACGCCCGCCGGGCTTCAGCACGCGAAATGCTTCCCGCAAGACCCGGTCTTTATCGGCAGAGAGGTTAATCACGCAATTCGAAATGATTACATCCACTGAATTGTCGGGCAGCGGTATGTGCTCAATCTCCCCTTTGAGAAACTCAACATTCTCAACGCCGGCTTTTTTCTGATTTTCCCGGGCCAGGGCTAGCATCTCCTCGGTCATGTCGAGCCCGTAGGCCTTGCCTGTGGGGCCTACCCGCCGGGCAGACAAGAGCACATCAATGCCGCCGCCGGAGCCAAGATCGAGGACAACTTCGCCAGCCTTAAGCTCGGCCAGCGCGGTGGGATTCCCGCAGCCCAGCGATGCTTTTACGGCTTCCTCTGGCACAATGCTGGTTTGTGTGCCGTCGTAGAGGTCTCTTGTGATGGGATCAACTTCAGTGCCACATGCGGACGCTCCACAACAAGAGCTCGTGCCTCCCGCGGCGACGCGGAGTGCAGCTTCGCCATACTTCTCTTTTACGATCTCTTTAATGTCTTGCGCGCTCATAGTTTCTCCTTCGAATGCTCAGCGGCAGCAAACAACCCGCTGCGGTTCAACCGCCCGGTTCCGAGTGCAACACTCGGCGTAGAGGAATCCGAGCAGACCTTCCAGCGCAGAGGTATTGGCGGTGTAACGAAGAAAGGTCCCCTCGCGCTGCACGCAGACCAGGTCCTCGTTTTTGAGCTTCTCCAGATGATGCGACAGGGTGGAGTTGGGAATTTCAAGTTCCTCGCCAATCTCTCCCACGACCATGCCCTCGGGATGGGCCGAGAGAAGCAGCCGCATGATGCGCAGACGAGGCTCGGTGCCGAGGGCAGACAGCATGTCCGCATAACGCGCGATTTCTCTGGAATCCTGTTTGGCTGGCATGGCCCAACTCCTACTGTATTTCTACAATAATAGAAATATAAAACACTGTCAAGACCGCTGAACGCGCACGCAGGTACATGTTCGGTTTGGCCGTTCGATTTTCAACGTGCTGCCCTGCTTCTGCGTATTTGCCATACAATAAGGCTATTCGTCATGGTCCAACTGCTTACATATCTGGTGATCAAGCTGGGTGTAGCCGCAGCCATTGCCAGCGCGATGGTTCGCTCGCGTGATTTCAAACGCTGGCTTTTCCTGGAATCCCTCGCCCTGCGCGAGAGAATTTTCCTGGTGATGTTTCTCTCCATTCCCTACATGGGTGGCGTGTGGGTGCGGCATAGGGTCAAAAATTTTGTTCCTGCTGATCTTTCCTTCGAGGCTTCTCTACTCATGGGGGTGATCGCGGGCCCCTTTGCCGGCGCGCTCGGCGGCGCATTGGTTTCGATGCCGGCGGTTTTGTATCACGAATATCTCACGCTGCCTTTTAACGTGGGTGTGGGAATTCTGGCCGGAATCCTGCGCGATGTCGCCCGTGATCCGGAGGAGATATGGTCGTTTTCTCCCTTCATTGATCTCAGCGTCTATCGTTGGATTCGCAAGATGGTGCGCCGTCCACACCTGGACTGGCAGATGGGGTTTTTCATCCTCATTGTGTCATTGCAGTTTGCCCGAATGGAAATAGGAAGGCACTTTCCCGGGCGGATTTTTTACATGCAAGCGCCTCTAGGACTCTCGCCGCAAGGGACATTTTGGGTTCTGGTTGCGCTCTATGCCACCACCATAGCCGTGGTAGCGATTCCATTAAAGATATTTAACGCAGCCCGCCTGGAGTTGAAGCTGCGCGAGCACGAACGGCTCCTCCTGCAAGCGCGCATGGAGGCGCTGCAGAGCCAGATCAATCCGCATTTCCTGTTTAACACGCTCAATTCGGTCTCTTCGCTGGTGCGCGTGGATCCGGATACGGCCCGCGAGCTTATCGTGAAGCTGGCTACGATTCTGCGGCGTCTGCTGCGCCAGACTGAGGCCTTCGTCCCATTACGGGAAGAGCTGGAGTTTATTGACAACTATCTTGACATCGAAGTCGTGCGCTTTGGGCATGACAAGCTGCAGGTGGAAAAAGATATTCAGCCGGAGTCGCTTTCTGCCATGGTTCCCAGCATGTTGCTGCAGCCGCTGGTAGAAAACTCCATCAAGCATGGCCTGGAGCCGAAGCTGGAAGGCGGCAAGATCCTGTTGCGCAGCCGCCTTGTCGATGACCGTCTGATCCTGTATATCGCCGATGACGGCATCGGCATGGATACCGAGCGTCCCAACACGCGGCCTGACAGCACCGGCATTGGCATGACCAACGTGGCCGAGCGCCTGAAGGTCCTTTACGGCGACGTGGCCCAGATGAGCATCAACAGCGAATACGGTATTGGAACGCTGATTACCCTCGAGTTGCCGCTGATTGATGATGTTGCCGCCAGCGAGCTTACGCCCCAGCCTATTCAGGCGCCGGGCAGCCTTTATCCTGCCCGCTCCAGCACTTTGCGATAGAAATCTTCATATATGGGGATGATCTTGGTTGCGCAAAAGCGCGATTGCGCCTCAAAGCGCGCCGTCTGTCGCATGGCCTTGAATTTAGCTTCGTCGGAGAGCAGTTCGATGGCGTAGTTGGCCATGGTTTCCACATCGCCCACGTCGGCGAGAAATCCGCTGTGACCGTGCTCAATCACTTCAGGCACCCCGCCCACGCGCGTGGCCACGCTGGGAACTTCGCAGGCCATGGCCTCCAGCGCCGCCAGGCCAAAGCTCTCGAGTTCGCTGGGCATCAGCATGAGATCTGTTATGCCCAGCTTTTCATGGACGCGGTCTGTTTTGCCTAAGAAGAACACGCGGTCCAAGATGCCTTTGTGCGCAGCCAGTCTCTCGGCGACCGGACGCTCAGGACCGTCACCGATCATCAGCAGCCGGGAGGGAACTTTCTTCTGCACACGGTCAAAAATCTCCACCACATCCTGCACTCGCTTCACGGGACGAAAGTTGGAAAGATGCACCAGCAGCCGCTCACCGGGCTGGGCATATTCGGCGCGGTTCTCCGCGGCCTTAGGATCGCGACGGTAGAGATCGCAGTTAACAAAGTTCGAAATCACCTCGATAGGATTGTGAATGTCAAACTCCAATACCGTGCGGTCGCGCAGGTAGCGCGAAATCGAAGTCACACCGTCGCTCTCTTCTATGGCGAAGCGGGTAATCGGAAGATAAGAGCGGTCAGCGCCCACCAGCGTAATGTCGGTCCCGTGCAGGGTCGTGACAAAGGGCAATTTCCTGGGAGAGAGAGTCGTAGACGAAGCCAGTAATTGCCGCGCCAGCAGCGCGCTTACCGAGTGAGGAATGGCATAGTGAACATGCAGCAGATCAAGATCGTAGATCTGCGCGACTTCCGCCATGCGCGTAGCCAGCGCCAAATCATAGGGCGGATACTCAAACAGCGGATAGCGCGACACCTCAACTTCGTGATAGTGAATGTGAGGATGAGCCGTGCTCAGGCGAATGGGTTGAGAGTAGGTGATGAAGTGGATGTCATGGCCACGTTGTGCCAGCTCCATGCCCAGTTCGGTGGCCACAACTCCGCTGCCACCGTAGGTGGGATAGCAGGTGATTCCGATTTTCATGCGGCTCGCTGCCCTCGGTTATAGTCTGAAAAAATTGGTCAGGTAAGTATAGATGGTTGGGAGCAGGGAAGGATTCAGAACAGACAGTACTCAGTACTCGGTACTCAGTACTCAGAAGTTATCTAGCTCTGTTGATATCCTCGAAAAATCCGCACTTTTAGAAAATGTCATCCTGAGCCGCGTTTTATGCGGCGAAGGACCTCGGATGGGGATGGGAACCGCCTACGGCTTAAATCGGACCACGCTGGATTTTTTCCCTCTCCATGACGAAATCTAGACAATGTTTAAGGATGTCAACAAAGCCAAACAGTCTCCAGCTATTTGGGCTCAACAACAGCGTTTGCTGATCTCAAAAGCTCAATGGATTTCGGCATCCTCCTGCCGCTCTATGTCGTCCTTTGCCGTCGAACGCCCCGCGCCAGGCAAGATCGGCACATGCCATACTGCCTGCCGTAAGGAGACAAAAGCAATGTGCAAATTCATTTTCTGCCTGCTGCTCGCTGTGACTCCTGTAGCTTTCAACCAGGAGAACACCGCTCGCCCAAACACGAAAGAATTGATGGCCAAAGATAAGGTTTTCTTTGTGACTTCAGATACCTTCTACGTCAAGAAAGAAGAGTTGGAAAAGGGTCTGGTGAACCGCGAAGAATTTGCCAGGTGGGGCCTACAGGTCACAAAGAATGAGGAAAACGCTGATGCGGTTCTTTTCGTGAGGCGCGCTCCCTTTCAAACCTTTTTTCCTTACACGGTGACCGATCGCGCCACCGGCATCGTCATTATGGGAGGCGAGCCTAACTCCCTGGGCGGCACCGTACCGGGAAAGATCGCCCGTGACATCGTGGACAAGTTAAGACCCATCTACGAGCCGCAACAGAATGCTGCCAAGCCGGCAACGCCATAAATAAGTTCCTGCCCGACAAGACTAAAGCGGTTCCCGGATCAGCGCCTTGCGTTATTGAGTCACAGTCTTTACCGCGTCGCCGACTTTAAACCCGGAACCTGAGACGGAGACGCATACTGCGGAGATATCATCCACATCTGTAACGCGAACAACGCCAATGGTTGAGGAAAGGCGGCGAATAACCTTGCCGGTTGCCGGATCTTTGATTTCCTTGGTGACTCGTTCAACGTTGAGCTGGTCGCCGACCTTCAGGCCGGCCTTTGTGCCTACGTTGAGGACAATCTGGCCGCTATCAACCGAAGCCACGAGGCCTGAGACGCTGATGGTGCGCACCTCAAGTTTTCCTGCATCGGCAATGAGCTCGGTGCTGGTCTGCTCAACGGCCGATTTTACAGCTTCGCCGATGATGGTATTTTGAAAATCGCTGCTGCCGAAGTCAGCGTTGCCGGCGCCGAAGCCGTGCCAATTGCTTCCGCCGCCGAGCAGCGAAGTGCTCTCGCGCGAAGATTCGCCCTTGCCATCGGCCACGCCCATAATCTCAGCGGTATCAATGTTGACAATGCGCGCATCGATGCCGACGATGGCTTTGCTCTTCTTGTGGCCAAAACCGCCGATGCCAAAGCCGCCAAATCCCCCGCCGGCGCCGCCAACATTGGTGTTCTTGGTTTCGTTTCCAAACTCGGTAATGCTGCCCACGATGATCGCATCCACGCCAAGCAGCTTGCCGATTTGCGCGGCGGAGTTTGGATTGGCCCGGTCGCTATTGGAAAAATTCTGTTCCGCCATAATCTTGTCCATGGCTTTGCGCTCGATGACCGAATAGGTACCGTCTTTCACCAGATAGCGGACGAGCAGGTCCGAGATGCCCTTGCCCACGTCCACATCCGTGCCAAAAATCGCCGCCGAGTTGCTATGGACGGTGGAATAATCAAAATCAAATACCGCCACGCGCTTCTTGCGCGCAGTAGCAGTGGCAGGAGCGGCAGTTTGTGCCGCCGCAAGAACGGTGAGCATCATCCACACAATGAGTGCGCGTAGCAATCTTCTGTTCATCAGCATTCTCCGCTTGGAAGTGTTAGAGGAAACAGAATCTTATCACCATAGCTGCCGGTGTCAAGAGGCTGGTTGGGCAGTTCTGCCAAAGGCAAACCCTGTACAGAGGCAAATCCAAAATGCCTAAGAAAGCTTGCCAGCTTCCTAACTTGACCCGGCATCAGGCCGGGAGCATAATCTCGCTTATCCATCGGTTTTGTGCACCGTGCTCGAGGTGGATGGGGCTTTCATTTCTTCAGGAGTCTGAGACCATGAGCGATCCAGTCACCAAACGGCTCGGAGATTACGAAATTCTCAATGTATTGGGCAGCGGCGGCATGGGCCGCGTCTACAAGGTCCGCAACGTCATCACCGATCGTGTGGAAGCGATGAAGGTGCTCTTGCCCGATCTGCAGGGGCACGAGGAAGTAGCCGCCCGTTTTCTGCGCGAAATCAAGGTGCTGGCCGCCCTCAAGCATCCCAACATAGCAGCGCTTCTGACTGCCCTCACCATCGAGAACCAGCTCGTCATGGTCATGGAGTACGTGGAGGGACAATCGCTTTCCTCCCGCTTGAACCAGGGACCCATCCCGGTCGGCGAGGCGCTGAAATATATTGACCAGGTGCTGGACGCGCTGAGTTATGCGCATCATCAGCATGTCATCCACCGCGACATCAAGCCTGCCAACATCATGCTGACATCCGAGGGCAACGTGAAATTGATGGACTTCGGTATCGCGCGCTCCGGCGCCGAACCCAGAAAGCTTACGGCCACCGGGTCGACCCTGGGCTCGCTGAGCTACATGTCTCCCGAACAGGTCAAGGGCGAAGCCATCGATGAGCGTTCCGACTTGTACTCGCTTGGCATATCGCTTTACGAGATGGTCACGGGCGAAAAGCCCTTCCATGGCGAT
>Ga0209166_10000315_pt1 | contig 57897 bp, 42 predicted proteins | sample Coa_R1_3_FD_187151 | JGI IMG/M metagenome (GOLD analysis project Ga0209166, IMG submission 187151) | Surface soil microbial communities from Centralia Pennsylvania, which are recovering from an underground coalmine fire - Coalmine... | ecosystem: Environmental > Terrestrial > Soil >...
ATAGCTGCTGATCCGCTTCGGCGAGGTGATAAAGATAATAAGGTCTTCTTGCTTGACGTGCGGCTCCATATCCTGGCCGATAAGAACCTTTAGTTCCGCCATCGTCCGTTCGATCAACACTGCGTACTCTGCGTCCTTCTGCGCGTGCTTTAGGATGATCCACGCCCCTGCGGTCTCAATTCTTTCTATTGCTTCGTCGATGGAAAAAGTCCTCTTGGGCGCATCGCTCCAGCGCTGACCGATTTTAATGTCGCCCGCATCGTAATAGGCATGTTGCGGGCGGGTCTCCTTGGTGCGCTTCGTTAGCTGAAGCAGTTCGTGAAGCTGGAACAGGCGATGCCCAGCCAGATGGTGGCTGATCTCAAAGCTCCTTCGATTGAAGCGCTCGCGAAAACCCGCTGCCTCAGCCTCAATGTAAGGATCTTGGGTAGCCTGATTCGGCATAGTTCCGATTGCCATAATTGTCTCCAATTACGCCTAAAATGCGGACCGATACCCTCTATAGAGTGCAGAGTATATACCAAAGTAAGGGCATCGCCCAAAGCCGCTTCAAAAAAGGACACAACCAAAAACGCCTCTAACTAATAGAAAATAGGCATCTTAAATCAAAGCTATACTTTCGCGCTATCCGTTCGCTCTAGATGCGTCACCTGGGTAGCAGACACAGTGGGCAGGCGCTTGTCCAAAATAGGTAAGCTCCTGGCCGCTTTAACGACGGCATTAAGACACTGCGAATGTTGTCCAAAGTGCCACTCTCTTACGCCCAAGCCGGGTCTTGGGCATTCTATTAGGCACGTCAAGTCAGGAGTTGTACGCACAGATCCACAAAAGGAGTATTGCCACATCCATCGATTTTTTCCACCAGCGGTAAGCAGCGTCATTTCTACGCAGTTTGAGGAGAAATTACACCCGCTGCACTCCCTGTGGAAAAAATAAGCGGAGGAGAATCAACTCCTTGGCGAACATTAGTTTTGGTAATGAGCGTGCCACTCGACCGCGACTGTTCATTTATAGACAGACAATAGAATAAATTGATGAGCCACTCCACAGCCGAATGACGAGGCACGTTCCCGCGTCTCGCTTGAAATTACGGAAAATAGACGGGTTGTTGCGCGTTTTGACGCTTCGCGAGTACAGCTGTCCTCAATTAGGCAGTCAGACCAGTAGTTTCCCTCACTTCCGAACTTCTACACTTTCATCGTCAGTGGAACGGTTTGGGAGCCGCACTGAAGAACGGCCGGGCGCAGCGGGGGCCATCGGCCAGACAAATCTGAGGGAGATTTCCTAATGTCGGCTTTCTTAACGAAAAGAAAAGAAACAATTCGAGAAGGTGCCGCGTGGTTTCTTGGCGCCGCACTCTTCGCAATGAATTTGGTTTTGGCAGGATGCGCTGGAATGGTTGGAGCGAATAACACCAATCCCAACCCGACCGCGCCTGCGATCGTGCAGGTCAGTACGGCGAACATTACGAAGAACTCTGCGCAGATTGATTGGACGACAAACGTCGCGGCAACGTCGCAGGTTCAGTATGGATCTTCGACGAGCTACGGCACGACCACGCCGCTCGACTCCACGATGGTCACGACGCATACCGTGTCGCTGGGAACGCTGACCGCGAATCAGACCTACCATTTCCGCGTCGTTTCGACGGCGGACGGCCAGACTGTGAACGGCAGCGATCAATCTTTCACCACTGCGACAAATGCCGCGGCGATCAGCGGAGTCTCGCCGAACTCGGGAAGCACCGTTGGCGGCACGCAAGTCACAATTTCAGGTTCTAATTTTGTTTCGGGCGCGACGGTGCAATTCGGCGCGACAGCCGGCACTGCAGTAACCTTTGTAAGCGCCACGCAGTTGAACGCAACCGCGCCGGCTCATGCCGCGGGAGCGGTTACCGTCGTTGTAACGAATCCTTCCAGCCCGGCAAGCGCTCCGTTCAGCTCCTTTACATACACGACGGCGACTTCGGCGCTAGCGGTTTCGACGACATCTCTTTCCGCCGGAACCGTGGGCACAGCATATTCGGCCTCGGTGCAGGCAAGCGGCGGCGCGACTCCATATACATGGAGCCTGTCGTCCGGAACGCTTCCGAGCGGTTTGACGCTTTCTTCGGCAGGAGCGATTTCCGGCACACCGACGACGGCGGCCACTTCGTCGTTCACCGCGCAGGTAAAGGACGCAAATAACGCTACTGTATCGAAAGCATTCAGCCTTGCGATCAATCCGAATGGGTCTGCGACTCTCGCGATCAATGGTTCCATTTCCAGTGCCGCGAGCAACGGAGTGCAGTTCTCCAGCACTGATCAGGCGACCGGCGGCACCTTGCCGTATTCGTGGAGCGTTACCTCCGGGCAGCTTCCGACTGGGCTGAGCCTCACAAGCACGACGGGCAACATCGCGGGAACACCAACCACAAACGGTCAATACACCTTCACTTTGCAGGTGACGGACTCGAGCACGGTAAAGCAAGCTGCTTCTGCGTCCTACACAATTTCCGTGAGTTCCAGCATTCTTGACCAGTTCGGTGGATTAACGACGATGGCGTCGCCGAATCCGTCCACTGGAAGATTCCGCGTCGAGAAATTCTCAAACAACAAATGGTTGTTCGTCGATCCTGCGAACAATGGGTTCTTCATGATCGCGCCGTACGTCTTGAATCAAGACACCTCCAACGACGACTTGGGCAGCAACTACTTCGCGCGCACCAACGTCAAGTACGGAGACACCGGTCCGACCTGGGCGACTGCGCAGCTTAAGCGAATTCAGTCTTGGGGCTTCAACTCTGTTGGACCTTACGGTTCTGCGTACGCGGAACCGATTGCGACCGATCCGCGCTGGACTACGCCCGATCACACGAATCCGGTCAAGGTGCCCTTCATCGCGCTGATTCGGCCCGCCTACTATGGCATGTTGAATCAGAACAATTGGAGTCCGCAGCCGATCAAGAACATGTTGTACGGCCATAGCCCGTTTTACACGGGATTCAACCCGGGCAATGGCGTGGCGGATTACTACGACCAGAATCTCACGACATTCTTTACGAATGAGCTGAACAACGATTCGCTTCCGGTGTCGATCAAAGCCTCGGCGAATCAGAATTACATGATCGGTATGAACGCGGACGACAGCGACGAAATGTATGGTTTCGGAAAGGGTCCCGACTTCCCGGGCGGACATAACAATACCCACCTGGGATGGCTGGTGCTAACCATGTCGCCGGTCCAGACCGCGAACTCCCAAAAGAAGTTCGTATATCCGGACACGGTGGTCTATTCCAAGCGCGCGCTTCATGACCAGCTCGTTGCGAAGTATGGAACGATCGCCGCACTGAACTCGGCATGGGGTTCTAACTACACAACCTTCGATAGCTCCGGAACGACCGTGGCTGGCGAATCGCTCGGCTCCGGTAACGGCTCTACCACGGCCTTCTCCAAGATTCTGACCGGTGCTATTGTCAGCAAGTTCTCGGTGCAGATCTTGGTGGGCGGCAAGGCGGTCGCCGGCGATAATGGCAGCGGCACGCTGTGGGGACCCACGGCGAGCGGCACCATTAACTACGCTACCGGCGCTATCAGCGTAACGTTTAGCTCGGCCCCTGCAACGGGCGCAACGGTCACTGCAAACTACATTCAGAATGGCTGGGGCATTGGCACGGGCTTAATGGACGAAGACGCCAGACCAACGCACGTGCTATGGACCGGCATCGACTTCACGTTCACGGTTGACGTAAATCCAACTGTCAAGGCCGATTTGGACGACTATCTCTTCCAGATCGCTTCCCACTATTTTTCCATGTGCCGGGACGGCATTAAGACCTGGCTGCCCGGAACGCTTTATCTCGGGCCGGACACGTTGGGTAGCTGGGGAGCGCCTTCAAACCGTAACGTGCTCAAGGCAGCGGCCCAATACATCGACGTCATGGCAATGGGTGGCACGCCTCCCATGAATCAGGCGATGATTGATTTCATTTATACCTATTTTGGCGACAAGCCGTTCTACACGGGTGAATTCAGAACTGCCAATGGAGACTCGGCTTTCTTCCGCTACGCGGCAGCAGCGACGGACTTCACCAGCCAGGCGAATCGAGGGCAGAGCTACTTCAACGGAGTTACGCCCTATCCGAACATGGCCTACTCCGCCAACGGCAGCCGGCCGTATGTCGGGATTCTATGGTGGCAGTACCTCGACAACTGGGGAGAGAAGAACGACTGGGGCTTGGTGTCCTTGTCCGACAATGCCTACGACGGTCATGAATCGGCTGTAGGAACCGGAGGAGCAGGTGTGCGCTCCATTCCTTGCAGCCCACCGCTTGAAAACTACATGTGCGGCGGTGAGGAGCGCAACTACAGCAATTTGATCCAACTTGTAACTCAAGCGCATCAGTCCGTGATGCAGGCTATCCAGAAGTAGACTACCTGCATTTGAATTGCGTGGTAATCGGGCACGAAGACCTTATCGTAAGGGATTCGTGCCCGACTTCTTTTATTAACCAGTGACATCAACCGCACCGACTATACTGATTGCAGGGGATCGCAGGACAGTCGGCTCATTTCGTGAACTCATTAGCCGCCAACTGCGGGACTCATCTTGGAATTGTTACTGGTGCCCAATGTTGACATGGCTAATCCAATGCGTAACAAAATTTCGCAATGGCGCGTGGGGACGAAATCAGAAAAACAATGGCTTCAGTGAATTCGCACGCACAAAGTTTCAACGCTATCGGAAGACTACATACCTCTGCCATCTAATCGCCGTTTTAGCGTCGTCGCCAGCTTACGCTCAGACACTCGATCGCTTTGGTGGGCGCAAAGATGTTCCCTGCACCGCCAACCCCAAAAAATGGCACACCGAGAAAATCGGCGATCGGTGGTGGATCTGCACTCCCGAAGGCCACGGATTATTCCTGCAAGACGTGGAATACATCAATTTGACGGATGGCACGGCTCAGAGTGTCGCCACCAAAAAATATGGCAACATCGCCAACTGGTCGGAAGCGACGCTACAGCGAATGAAGGATTGGGGGTTTAACGCGATCGGCGACTACGCCTACAATGCTATCTGGCCGCTCAGCAATGACCAGGGACTGCCGACGGACTCGAAAGGCGGTCATTCCCACTCCGTCAAGCTCCCGTTCTTTGCGTCCACTCGACCCTCGTTTTATTCAATGAAGAATCCCGTGATGCACTTATGGAGCGGAAAAGACGTTAAGTTGCTCGACGATCCGGTGAAAGACATCCTGAATGGCCGCAGCGCCTACTACAACGCTTATGTGCCGTCCGGAGGCATCGGCGACTACTACGATGAGAAGATGCGCACCTGGCTGCTCGAACACATTTCGAAAGAGTGGACATCGGGCTACATAAAAAACAGTCCCAACAATGAATATATGCTCGCAGTGCTGGGTGACGACGGCGACGAAATGTTTGGCATGGCCTGCGGTCCTGACTTTCCGACTACGCCGCCCGGACACAACAACTCGGACCTGGCGCTCCTGATCATTTCAGAGTCTCCCGTACAAACGGCAAACGCGAATTTTGCGTACGTTTACAAAGACACTCAAGTGCATTCGAAAGCTGGCCTGCGCGATTTGTTGACAGCGAAGTACGCCACCATAGTCGCACTGAACTCAGCCTGGGGTTCAAACTACACGACATTTGGTTCATCTGGGACCGAGGTACATGGAGAGTCCATCGGCACCGGCGATGGCAGCAGCCTTGCGTTTTCCCACAAATTAAATCAGCTGATTCCGAGCAAGTTTTCAGTGCAAGTTCTTGCCGACGGTGTGCCAGTCGCTGGCGATACCGGTTCTGGCGCGATTTTTGGCAACGACGTGTCGGGCGCAATCAACTACAGCACGGGGCTTCTCGAACTGAAGTTTTCGGTGAATCATGCGCCCGCGCAAGGAAGGGCCTTGACCGTAAATTACGTTCAAAATGGATGGGCTATCGGATCCGGACTGATGGATGAGGATATGCGGCCAGCTCATCAGGCTTGGCTTGGAAACACGTGGAACGGCATCAATCCGATGGCCGGCCGAAATTTGAAGAAAATGCAGGGCACTGTACGAAACGATCTAGATGTATACGTGCGGCAAACTGCGGGTTGGTATTTCAAGATGTTGCGCGATGGAATTCATACGCAATTTCCGAGTGCGATGATCGCGGTCGAAATCGGCACGTGGGGTGGATTGCCGCCAGCTCCAGTGCTTCAGGCGGCGGGAGAATTTGTTGATCTTTTTGAAGACGATGAAACCAGAGCGCAATTCGATCCCGTGCGGCTCGACTTCATTGCGAAAAATTACGGCGACAAGCCGTATCTCGCCGGCATTTATTTGGCCGCAAATGCCGACTCTGAATTTCGTGACAAAGGAAATCAACCGGAAGGCGAGAATTTTCGGACACAGGAAGACCGCGGGAAGGCCTATTATGCGGCCGTCTCGGGATTCTTGGGAACGAAAAACTCGGCCGGAACAAACCCGAGGGTCGGTTTCATTTTGTGGTCGTGGATGGACATGTGGAGTGAAAAGACGAATTGGGGCCTCGTGTCGCACTTCGACAACGCTTACGACGGCCGTGAAGCCGTAGCCGGAACGGTTCCTTGCTCGCCACCACTGCAGAAGTATTCGTGCGGCGGAGAATCGGCTAACTACGGCGATTACTTGACCAAGGTGAAAGAGGCGAATCGGCTTTGGCTTTCAATCCCTGTTCCGGCCCCGAACTCCATCCCTGCCAAGCCTCGTGATTCGAAGCGCAAATGAGGGGGTGACTCTGGCGAGAAAGCGCAAGTCTACTTGGCCGGAGCCGTGCTGATTTCGTTCGTCCCGAGATCACCTGTTGTTTTCTGTGCCTTCATGGACTTCTGCCTAAATGATAGCGGCTTCTCCACCGCTAAAAACAGCGCCGTCGATGCCACCCATGTTGCAATGAATCCCGCCGGAAGTAACACAAAGAAAAGAGCCAGGCTGTGATGAATATTTGGAAAAAGCAGCTTTGAGGCGAGAGTCACGGCCTGCAAGGCCAGGCCATGAATCAGATAGTATGAATAACTCATGTTGCCGAGATATCGCATCAGATTCCACGTGAAAATGGACTGCAACACGCCGCGATATTGAACGCAAAAGAGTATGAGTATGGGTGAAGTGATGCTCAGAAGAATCACCTTGTAGGGGCCCTGATACGTAGGAATGCCTGGCAACATCGTGCGACCAGCCGAAAATCCGGGTAATAGCGAGAACCAGAATGGCTTCGCATCGATCAAATAGATAAGAAATAGGCTGACGACAAAGACCAATACGGCAACTGCCTCGCCTTTCCCCGTCAAACGATTTTCCAGCCAGCCGGAATCAATTACGTCATAAAGCAGAATCCCGCTCACGAACATCAGCAAACGTACTTGTGAATGCGGAACCGTGAAGGCGTAGATGATATAGCCGATCCAGATGCCCACAAAAAATAAGACTCTTCCCGTTCGGCTCCACCGCGGCAACTGCGCGATCAGAATTACCGCCGGCAGGATCAAATAGAAAAAGAACTCATAACTCAAACTCCATGCGACGGTGATGATCGGAGGAATCGAGAATATTCCGGGCAGAAGCAATAAATTCTCGATGATGTACAAGACCGCGGCGAGCGCAGGCCCGTGGATTTTATTCTCGTCGCGAAAACAGGCAGAAAGTGCGAGATAAATCGCGAATACCACAAGGAACGTAGGATAGATGCGTTGAATACGGCGTCGAATGAATTTGAAAGTAGAGGAACCTTTACGTCTCAGAAGCGCGCCGTAGACGAGAAATCCGCTTAAGACGAAAAAGAAATCTACGCCGGTGTTCCCAATGTTCCCGAGGAAACTAAATACGGTCCAGACGGTGGTATGGCCGGCGGAAAGAGGACCGAGCAACGCCTGAAAATGGACCATAAAGACCATGACGACTGCGAAACCGCGCAGTCCTTCCATGGGCTGAATGCGATTTTGTTCGTTGGAAAGGGAATACAGTTCCGATAGTCGATTTGTCATTAGCTGCTCTGCATTTTCGCACTGATAACTGCCGGTTGGAGGTTTGCGCCCACGGATTCGACGTTTTCTTCCGAACGTTGTGCTTCGCGAGCGTAGGAGGCCGAAAGCAGCAGCAAACAAGGGACGATAGCCAACCCCATCCACATTGTTTTTTGATACTCCTCGGAGACAAAACAACCGGCAACCGAAAATCCCAATACTCCCGCACGCATGGCTCCGGCGGCGCCCTTTATCATAGCTGGAGTCGTCGGCAATTTTCGGATGCGTCCCAATCCGAAGAAGCAAGATGCGAGGAAAAGTACAAATACGATTAGCGCGGGAATGCCCATTTCCGCCGCGACCTCAATGAACATGTTGTGCGCCAGGCTTACCACTTTTTCTCCGGGGTCGGAATACGCCGGCATATACGGCTTAAATAGTCCGGTGCCAATTCCTCCAAGCGGATGACTTTGAATCATGCGGAAGCCGGCCTTCCAAGCCGCCTGGTGCGCATCCTCGGATCCTGTTTCGGAGTAAGTGGGATGAAGGATTCGTTGCAGCGGAGAGATCGGCATCAAAACGCTGAAAGCCAAAAGTAGTCCGACGAGTACAACAAAGCTGCGAACTCGGTTCTTCGTTTCCCAAGCCAGGATCGGGGCGGCAACGCACAGGCCGAGAAATCCTCCGCGGGAGGCACAAAGCGTGGTTCCGAGCAGCATAATCATCAAGCAGGCATAGCAGTAGAGCTTTTGCCAGCGCGGCCCCTCGCTGCGCATAAAGTAAAATGCCAGCACCATTGAAAAGATTGCAGACGTCGCGAAGAAATTCGAATCGCCCACGATCCAGCCGGGTCGCATGCCGCGGTTGCCCATCCACTCCCTGATCATGTAGAGGCAGGCCCAAGCGTAAGAGCCGATTAAGGCCAGGATTGTCCAGCGCAAACGCTCTAGGTTATCCACCAGCGTCAGAGTAATTAGAATGATTAACAAACCTGACGTATAGATCAAAAGACTCTCGTCGAACACGGGGATTGACGAAGGACGCCTTATTGCCGCTACCAACGCCAGAAAGTAGAAAAGATACAGCAGTCGGAGCGGCCAAATGCCAAAGTACGAGGGAACACGGCCTCTCGAAGCGATTCTGACGACTGCGCCGATGACACAAAACAAGCCCATGTATTGAAAGACGGAAAGTGGCCCGACATACGCACCCCAGATCGGATGATTCACGAGCGGTAGAACCCAGACCATCAGGTAGTAAATGAAGATCAAGTCAGATCACCCAAGCTACCGCGCCAGTGGAAAAATAAAAATTAATCGCGCTCATCATCTGACCGTTCACGTCCGGGTCTTCAGGACGAATTGCTGATAGTTTTCAAATACGAGTTGCGCCAGGCCGGCCCAGCCGAGAGCGCGAGACTTCAATTCCGGAAAATCCCGTTTGGGCAGCAGCCGCACAAGGGAAGCCCGATCGCTGTCGTGTAAGCCGGCAACGGGTCCAGCGTCATCCTCCAACTGGAAGAGTAGCGCAGTTCCAACCAAATAGATCAAATCCCGGGGCGAACCTTTCGCGGCGAGCCAAAGCCAACGTGGTGCGTCCCTCAAACTTTGAACAACACCAACCGCACGCGCGGCAAATGCCCAGCCTCGCAGCCGCCGCGATGTGGGCCGCTGAAACATAAAGTCGCGCATCAAGTCGCTGTCCGATGCAGACGCCGGCGACATCGTTAATTTCCGCAACTCCCACCGCCACAGCGCATGAGCCACTCGAATTGCTTCCTGGGCCGACACCGATGGGGCATCTGGGCCAACTCGTTCAGGATTCAATTTTGCCAGAGCGCAGAGCGAAACCTGCTTCGCGAAACCCGGCAAGTCAATGCCTGGGACGTTTTCATGAACCCCGCTTTCGATCAGGCGCACTAAGTTCGCGCAGCGTGCCGCGTAGGTTGGCGCGTACTGTTCATTGAAAATCAGAAACGTAGTTGCCATATCCAAATACAGCTTAACGAGTTTGTATCGAACTCGTTCAGATTGAACAGGCTCCAACGCCAAGAGATCGTCGCCGTACTCAAGCAACTCCACCATTCGATTGCACAGCAAACGCCATGCGTCTTCTCGCGAGATTTCGGCGGCGGAAAAATTCGGAATCTGAGACAGAACATCGGTGTGACCAAAAACCTGTTTTCCGCAAGCCTTGAGCTCAAAGCCGAAGATATACGGCGGCAGCTTGCTGAAATAATTCGAGGGCACGGGGCCCAAATCCACGGAACACTCGATTCGTTGATCCTGTATCGCCGATTCGATCTTCTGCGCGATCTGATGCAAGTCTCCGATTGGCGAGCGCTGGCGATTCTCTTTGAATGAGAACAAAAATTCGGCATCGCCCAGAATTTTCCAGCACTCGCCGTTTCGCACGCACGTGGCCTCGTCGCGAGCCATGCTTCCCGTCAAGACCACCGCGTCCAGCGCGTCGCCGTACGTGCTGCGCAAGACGGATGTGGTAGCGCTGCATATCGCTTGGCGCAGCGCGGCCTTGTCGGGTTGTGGCATCGTTTGCAGCGTCTGCTCGGCTTGTCGTGCGTTCGCGTTCATTTCAATTTCTTAGCTTGTGCGGCCCCCGGCCGGCTCTGCCAGTGGGAGCCCGGCTGCTTTCCTCATGCAGGGATAAACATCTGCCAGGGCGCGTACGGCAAAAGGAGGGGCGCTGCTGCTCAAAAAAATCGCGTCCGAGTAGGGATCTTCCGGGTGATACCCGTGCATCCCTTTTGGCATCCAACCCTTTCCCGAGCCGTTAAAATCACTTTCCGAGGTCAACCACCCCGGATTGAGCAGGAATACCAATTCCCCGAATCGCCGGTCGGAAAAGTAGATTCCGAGCGACTTCAGCTCGTCATCCGAAAGAATCCTTCCACAGGAGAGGGAAGCGAGCCGTTCCTGTATTCTTTCGCGCGCATTCTCGTTAAAGAACCAGAAACGAGCCATAGTCGAATCATAGACAACGAGATAGTCCGAAAGCTGTTCCAATCCGAGATCGTTGACCTGTTTCACCAGATCAAAATGATTTTCGATCGGCGTCATGCCGTGGTCCGAAATGACGGTCATGGACGCATTCGGGTCATGCTTCTTTGCTTCAGCATAAACTCGCCGGAGCTGCCGGTCGTACCACTGCAACCGTTCTTCGACCTTCACGGGGTCCTTGCAATTCATGTGCAGGAACATGTCCATCTCGCTGAGATAGAGGAAAAAAAAGGACGTTTTGTTGTTTGTCAGATCTTCGAGCGCATGATTGACAATCTCGGCATCGGTCAGGTGGTGATACGAATAGATTTTGTGGGCAATACCCGCTGCCTGCAGATCGTCAAAAATGGACTTGGCTCCGGAAATTCCTCCGTGATCGTAGATATTCTTCTTTTCGACGTAGTTAAACCAGGGAAGGTAACGAGGGCTGACGCTGCATTCAAACAAGGAACCCATGCCAAGCACCCGACGGCCCAACTCTTTGATAATTTTTCGAGAATAACGATTGTCTAATACGGCGTCGGGCAGGAAGGAAAAATATTTAAGCCAACGGAACGGCGAACCCTTAGGATCGAAATAAAAGAGATTCCAATGCCCCGTGACGGACGGAGGCACTCCGGTCAATATAGTGGGAATCGCACCCGAACTGAAACCGAGCACGGTTCTCATCGGCAATCGATGCGGCAGAATATCGTCCAGAAATTTCTTGTCCTTCAAATATTGCCAACCCAGCGCGTCAATTAATACATAGATTGCGATCATCGGTCGTGTTCCGGCTCTTTCTTGTTGAGCTCAATTGCAGGATTGTTCGAGATGCATTGAAACGGGGCCACTCGTCACCAATTCAAGGAATGGAACGGACAATTCTGGGGCCGAGCAGATTCGCCACGGACAGCGGCAATCGCTTCCAAACTCCGGTTGCCAGCTTGAATTTTGGGTTGTCGGGTCGAAGCTGAGGGACAGTACGGCCTTCGGCCAGCCAGTAATACCAATGCAGCGACTTTTCGACGCATTCCCATCTCTTTTTGAATTCGTGGTTTCCGCTTCCCGGAGTGCATCTTCCCAAGTCGACTCGCTTGTAGCCATTTTCCAGCGCCCATTCCAACAGCGTCCAATACTGGAGCAGAGGTGAAAACTTTTCGCGCGACTCGGTGAGCGTTGCCGCCCACGGAAGTTCGACCGTGTCTCGATAGATCGAGACGAGGGCGGATGCTACGGTCTTTCCACCCTCATTTAGGTTCAGGATCTTGATCTCATTCGGAAATCTCCTAAACAAATTTTCAAACCAGCTTTGCGGATACACTGGGGTCCCGAGGTTCCGCATATTTGTTGAGAAGACCGAGTAGAAGGATCCAATCGCCTCCGCGCCGGCCCACTGTGGTTCCAGCCCGTTCTTTCGGGCGAAGCGAATCCGTTTGCGCATTTTGGGGCTGAGGCGATCCGAAAGTTCCTGAACGGTCCCTGGTAATTCCACTTCCATGATTACCTTTGCCGTGGTGTCTTGCCAGCCCGTGGAAACCGCGGCACCTTGCCGCAACTCGATGTGCGACACGCCGAGGTCGCCCGCTAACTCGCCGGCGTGGCCAAGCAGGGCATCCGTTGTGGTCGAATCGCCGGCCAAAATTCCACCCCGGCTAAAAAACGGAATCGAGACCAGGAAATGGCCAAACAACCGACTCTTCATTCGAAACAATGGCAGAATGCCTCGAATGGCGGCGCCTTCAAAGGCCGCCAAATAGTATGCTTCGTGGTTAAAGGTATCCTCAATTACATGCTTCCAACTCCAGCGATGGTAATTCGATGCGGTCGGCATCGACTCCACGTAGGCGTCCCATTTCGCTGAGTCTTGGCAAGTCTCAATCCTCATCTTTCCGTCTTTCCCCGTGTTCCAGGCTAAGTTACTTGTGCGCTCCAGAAAATATACCGCACAGAAAACAAATACTCGCTACCGCATTTCGGTATCCATGTAATTTCGAAACGTCGTCAACTCGAAGTCCGTCTGCAATTGCCTTATTTTTCGCTCCGTGGATGCGAGGTTGTAATAGCTTTTGAATCTTCGTTTCCAGCTCATTGGCAGCCGCGGATGAGTCGGATCGACTTCCCTCGGGTGTACGTAGAAAATTACCGGACGTCCCTTCTGAAGGACGCTCTGTGTCATGGATTTCACGACGCGGTACGGAAAGAATCGCAAATATCCGCCGCCGAAAAAGCAAAGCGGCTTTCCGGCTACTACTTCGACTGCAACCGGAAATTCTACCAACCGTGAGGCTGATCCAGTTCTGTATGGGGCGAAGTGGCCGTTTTGCAGGCCCCCATGGCCCCTCGGCGCGGGAAAGACCGACGAGTCGTAGCGGTAGCCCGCTTCCAGCAATTTATCGAAAAACCAGGGCGTGTCCTTCGTCACGGAGAATCCGGAAGCTCGATACCCCCAGATTTCGGTGCCAGAGATGTCCTCGATAATCTTTTTCGAACTCGCGGCATCCTCGAAGAAACGCTGTGGTCCCGCTTCATAGACAAGCAAGTGCTGGTCGCCGTGCGAAGCGATCTCGTGCCCGCGCTTCTGCGCTTCGCGCACGAGTTGTGGAAAGCGGCGCGCGACCCAGCCTAAGAAGAAACACGTGCATTTGGCATTTCGTTCGTCAAGAATGTCGAGCAGGCGCAGGAAGTTCTTCTCGACGTGAGACGGGAGGACACTCCACTCTCGCGGTGCCGGGGCAGTCGGCAGATCAAGAATGTGAAACCAATCCTCAACGTCAATCGAAAAAATACATTTCATAGTCTTTGACCAGCGGCCGATTGCTGCTCTACCGGAGTAACGCCTCGCGATGCCGCTGGACTCTCCCAAACACTGAATCGCCTTCCCATCATGACCTCGACAACTCCAACCAACGCGGCCACATGTACCATCACGAGGAAGAACGGAAAACTGATTGCGCTGCTTGCTTTTCGGCGCTGCGAAGCGGCCCGCCAGCCGAGCAAGCCAAGGCCGTAAAACACCGCCTGCAACGCGAGCGTAATTTTAAAAAACGGGAATCGCACGAGGAATACATTCACAACCAACATCAGGAATAGGGGTATCGCGCCGAGCCACCGGAGGAACTTTCGCGAAAACAACTGCCATGCCCGCAGGCCCCGAAACGCGCTGCGCAGTCTCCATGCCCCAAGAATTCCTTGACCGCAGATTCGGCGCTTTCTGTTGAATTCTTCCTTCGGCGAGCTCGTCGAACGCTCGTTCGAAATGACCAGCGGATCGTACAGAATGGCGTACCCAGCCGCTCCGATGTGCGCCGGTAGTTCGAAATCATTTGCAAGGTCGGCCTGCAACGTCGTGAAAAGGTTTCTGCGAATGGAAAAAATGGAGCCATCACAAACGAGCACGGAGCCAAGGCGGCTCTCCAGCGTATTGACCGCGCCCTCGTACTGAAGCGACGCACCGGTGCCCGTTGTGACCGGCGAGTCCTGGCCTTGCTGAATCGTGTGTTCGACGCCCGTCACGCAACCCACGCGCGAATCACTGAAATGTTTCACAACTCTCTGAAGGCAGAGTGGATCTACATGGGAGTTCGCGTCGGTGAAAAACAAAAGTTCGCCCGTCGCCATGTTATTCAATCGGTTTAGGGCCTCATTCTTGCCGCTCCGCTTTTCAAGCCGAACAAATCGGAATCGTGGATCAGTCACGCTCTTCAGCACTTCGTCAGTGCCATCGTTCGAAGCGTCCGAGGCGACCAACAGCTCTAATTTTTCAGCCGGATAGTTCCACGAGAGTGTTTCCTCGATTTTCCACCCGATGTCCTTAACCTCGTTGCGTGCTGAGAGCAGAACGGAGACTCTAGGAAACACGCCGGTGTCGACCGTCTCGGGCTCGAAGCGACGCAGCATACCGAACATCCACACCAATAGCGGGTAGCCGATGTACACGTACAGCATCCACCCGATACAGATGAAAAACATGATGATCAGCAGCCTCGTCACGGTCGTTCGCTCCAGGAAAACAGTCGATCTCGGCAGGGCGTACATACCGGGAGTAAGGTAAGTTCTCTATTATGAATAATATAAAGTCGATTCGAGCCTGAAAATAGAGATTCCACGAAATCGAGCCCCAGCTACGCGCCTAACGGGGTGCAATCTGGAGGCCACAACTCTTCTTACCTTCCACTGGCCAAAATATCCTTATAAGTACAATGTTGTTAATCACTTAGAGAAATTATGCCCTCCCTAATTGCACCCGGTTTTCGCTCAAAATCTCGCCACTCCCATCGAACTTGAGGGGGTTGTTCCCGTTGGTTGGCTTTTTGTGGAACTATTTTGTCCCTTTTATAAGTCATTTATTTATAATAAGTTACCAGATATGAGAACCATGACCAAACAGCCGTCACGTGCGTCTGAGCGTCACTCGGTTGAGTTTGTTGCTGCGGTGCGTTAATGCGGGCTCGCCAACATGTATTGCGTTGCCTTTTTGATTGGGAGACTAGGTGGCAGCTGGCTCTGTATTTGTGTGCAAATGCGAAGCGGCTCGAACACGATTGCCTCGCTATAAATTCCTCTGGTGGTATTCTTTTTTGACGAAGAATTCCGTCACCTTTGTAGTATTTTTTGCGGGTTGGCCGCGTCGAACTCTGCACGCAGAAATGTTCGAACATTGATGGCTTTCCGGGCAAGCAAAGCCACTGAGTAAGCGAAGGCATGAATAGATCTCAAATCGCGGTTCTCTATTTCACGAATTCGATCGTTCGCGGCGGGGCGGAAGAGCACATTCTGACCTTGCTTCGGCAGTTGGACCGGACTCTATTCCGGCCTCTTCTGGTCTGCCCTCCCGAATGTGCGGAAAAACTTCGTCCCGATTTGCCGGCTGACGTGAAGGTCGAGGAGCTGAATTTAACGTGGCCCTACCAGATTACTCGCGCCCGTCGTCTGGCAAGGATTCTGAGCGAGAATCGGGTGAGCATTCTGCATTCTCATCTCTTCGGTTCGAGTTTGGCCGCGTCGCCCGTAGGGCGCTGGAGTGGAGTGCCAGTCATTATGGAAACGCCGCATTTGCGGGAGGCGTGGAGACACGGCCTGATCAAGGGCAGCTACTTTGTCGATCGCGTCATCGGGAAGTGCGTGGACCATTACATTGCCGTCTCGCAAGCAAACGCGGATTACTTGATTAACGAGAAGAAATTGCCTGCACGAAGAGTACACGTCATCCGCAATGGCTGCGACTTGAAAAAGTTCGATCCGGAACGAAAACCGCCGCAGGGGATGAAAAGTTCACTGGGTTTTGCGGAAGAAGACCCAATCGTCGTCGCGCTGGGTAGGCTTGAGCCGCAAAAGGGCCACCGCATATTGTTCGACGCTTTTGCGCAAGTCCTCCGTGAGGTTCCGAACGCGCGCCTGGTGTGCGTTGGTACGGGTGCTCTTGCGCAAGAGCTGCAGGAGCAGACCAGGCGACTCCAGATCGACACCGGTGTGCGTTTTGTCGGCTACCAGTCCGACGTCGCGGATTGGCTGGCGTTGGCGGATATCAGTGTGTTGGCATCTCTGTTCGAAGGATTGCCTTTGGTGGCGATCGAATCTCTCGCGGCTCAACGATGCATGGTAGCCACCGCGGTGGACGGCACAACTGAAGTGGTTGTCAACGAGAAGACGGGCCTTACCGTGCCATCCGAAGATCCAAAACAGTTGGCGGACGCGTTGATTCGGGTATTGCGCCAGCCCGAGTTGCGGCAGCGCCTGGCTCGCGCAGGTCGCGAGTGGGTATTGCAAAATTTCAGCCAGGAACAACAGATCCACAAGACGCAACAGCTGTATCTGGACGCTTTCGAAACGTTCCGGGTGATGAAGGGAGGCGGCTTGGCCGGCGCCCGAAAATGATTACGGCGCCGTTGCATAGCGCGTTAAACGCCGAGAAATAGTCGAGCGATTAGCTCATTTTTCTTTATTCGATTGGACGCGTTCCATTTTTTTTGGAGGCGGGGAGAATTTGGACAGCACGTGCAGCAGGAACGTTCAATATTGATTGCGGCCCGGGAGGGTCTTAGCGAACATGCGAATCTTGGTGCTTTCCGTTACGAGTCCCGTACCCGCTAACAATGGCGTCAAAATGCGGACTTGGTCCGTCATGCGAGCGCTTGCGGCCGAAGGGCATGAGCTTGTGTTGGTTGCGTTTGCGGATCCCCGCGATTCGAATGAGACCGGTGCCGAGCTCTCCGATGTATGCCGGCGTGTAATCCTGGTGCCACACAAATTCAAGAGCCTTTCGTCGAGCAAAGATTACATTGGTCGAGCGGCGCAGTTATTCGCGAACGCGCCCTACGGAGTGGCGGGTGCGAGGTCCACTGAAATGGCGAGCCAGATTAGTGGTTTACTGAGCCAGCGAGCCGTGGACGCCATTTTGTGTGAACAGACCGATCTCCTGACCAATCTGCCCAAGCAGTTGCCGGTGCCATTGCTGGTGGACTTCCACAACGTCGATTACCTGATCATGGAGCGATTTGTGGGCTTGGAGCGCAATCTTGCAAAGCGCCTGTACGCCCGGATGGAAAGTCGCAAAATCCATGAATGGGAGCGAAAGGCGTGTGAACTGGCCACCACAGCGTGGGCCTGCTCCGAGTTTGACCGGGATCTGCTTCAGAAGCTTCGTCCCAGTTTGCCGATGTTCGTCGTTCCCAATGTGGTCGACGTCGACGAATACGTTCCCAATGGCATGGAAGACCCGCGAAAGATTCTTTTTCAAGGTGGAATGGACTGGTATCCGAATCGGGATGCCGTCGAATTTTTCATCACGCAAATTCTTCCGAGAATTCAAAGCAAAGTCGCGGACGTCAGATTTGTCGTTGCAGGCAGAAATCCGCCGCCAGAGTTCAGGCAGCGGCTGAGCCGTTTTCCGGGTGTCGAATTTACCGGAACCATACCGGACATGCGCGTGGAAATCACGAACGCAGCAGTGTGCGTGGTTCCGTTGAGATTGGGAAGCGGGACTCGTCTAAAAATCCTGGAATCCTCGGCCATGGCCAAACCCATTGTGTCCACGCGATTGGGCGCCGAAGGACTGAATTTTGAAAACGGCAAAGAGATCGTTCTTGAGGACGAGCCCACTGCCTTCGCCGACGCGGTACTGAAATTATTGAATGAGCCACCCAACCGCAAACAGATGGGACAAGCGGCACGTCAACGGGCTGAGAGGAATTACAGTTTCCCTGCGTTGCGCGAATCGTTGCGGACTGCGTTGGCGCTTGTTTCGCTGAAGTAATCCCTCAATGCGTTAGAAATTGAAAAGGGAAGATTCGACCGATGGCTCCACAAGACGTATGGAATCTCGTTTGTGTCTTAAGGTGCCGGCGTTCTCGCTTTTTCCATTCCGGCGCGCAAACTCTTGAAAGTGATGCTCATCGGGGCAAGTGAAAGCCGCTTGCAGCAAGACAGAAAGGCGGCACTAAACAACCCCACGCAAAACCACGCGAGAAATATCTTGTGGGACCAGCGCCGGCTCCAGTTTTTTTCGTACAAGAATCCTTGCGTCGTTGCGAATCGACTCAGCCACAAGTCAGCCGAGCGTCCTATTGGGCTGCTCATATGTTTCAGCCGCACGCGCGGTGCGATCACCAGGTTCGGTTTCGCTGCCAGGTTCAGGCAAAAATCCACGTCCTCACCGTCGCCAATGCGGGTGTCGAATCTTCCGGTTCGCGCTACCTCGGAACGAAAACTCATGAGGCCGCCCGAAAAACCAGTGACAGGGAAGAGCCCCGCATCTCGTAACCCGTCTGCGTTCCAGTAGATCGGAAGTCGTCTCTCCAGAAACGGTCCGCGAGAAAACAACATCATCCAGATTCGAGGAATCCATTGTGGCGGAGGGTAGTTCGTGATGACGCCAGAGACTCCCGTAATTGTGGGATTTGCGTCGTACACTTTCTGAAGTTCTTCCAGAAACTCCGGCTCTATAATCACGTCGTCGTCAAGAAAGAGCCAGATCGCTTCAGTGCACAGTTCCATTGCGCGATTCCTGGCCGCAGAGACGCCGGCAATCCCCGGATCTCGAACGTATTTCAGAGCCGGCGTAAATATGAATCGCTCTCGCGCCTTTTCGAACTCTTCGTGGACGGCATTCCGGCTTTGCTCGTCCGAACTCTGGTCGATAATTACTACTTCCTTTGGCAGAAATGTCTGGTCCAGCAGAGTTTGAATCGTCAAACGCAAATCATCCGGTCGATTTCTCGTGGGGATGATCGCAGAACACGAAATTGATTTTCGAAAAATCTTGTCTTCGGTGGCGGAGCCGGTTTCCAGAGTTTCCGATGTCGCGTCAACGCCATGTGGTACTAACTGAGAGCTGCCGCCGGCCCGATCGTGTTCCTGAGACGCCAATTACATTCTCCTCGCTACGCCAAGCGACATTGCAAAGTCCTTAGCCGCTGTCCGAACGGTCGTTCGGTCGGCTTTCGCAAGGCCCAAGCTCATGCACAAGAGCAAGAAAAATCCAGTTTGCCAGAAACAAACGAGGATAAACGTAAGGAAGCCCGCGTTACTGGCGTAGTTTTCAACAAGATACCACGACACCGACAAGAAAATCACCGCGACCATCAAGGCGCGGCTCAAACCGCGCCAAAAGTAGACGCCCACGCTTAGGCCAACATCCTTCAACACATAGTACGGCTGAATGACAAGTTTCGAAACCATCAGAGGAACTGCCGTTCCCAATGCAACACCGAGCAGCCCCAGTTTTGGAGCCCAGAGAATGCTCAGCGCCAGATTTGCGATACCCTCGCCCAAGGTCCACCAGCTGATCGCTCTATGATGCCGGGCTCGCGCAAACAGCAGCATCGGACAAGGTATCTGACCCCACGTGATGATGTAAGCGACAGTCAATGCCACCAGGATCGGGTAGCTGCTCAACAAGTTGGGGCCCATCCAGAGCGAGATGAGCATCCTTCCGTCCACGAGGAAGATTCCGCCGACGAAAATACTGAGTAACATCGAAAAGCGCGTGGAGCGCAGGAATTCCTCTTTCAGCTCATCGTCGTTTCCTTGTCCCGACAGCCCACTCAGCCGCACCATAATAGGACCGCTGATTCCACCGACCAGCATCTTAAAGTATTCGGTCAAGCGGGTCGCCACACTGAACGGAGTTACCAGGGCGACCGATAACATGCGGCCGATCACAAACGAATCCGTGTAATACCGAAGAGTCTCTCCGGAATTATTCACGAAAGAGTAGAAGCCGAAATTACACATTTCCTTTGTGCGCTGCCAAGAAAGGTTTCCGAAAGAAACGTGCAACTCCGGATCCGCCCATTTCACCATTAAGAGATGAACCGCCAGAAATAGCACGCCGAGTCCGACTGTGCTCACCGAGAGCGCCAAAACGCCGTATCCCAATTTCAGAAGGATCAGAAGCGTCACGGCCCGCAGAATACCGTGGACGATCATCCCGAGATTATATAGGTCGAATCTTTCCAGACCGCGCAGGTAGGCGGATAAGAACTGTCCTGGAAATGCCAAAGAGACAGCCGTTCCCATTAAAATAGTTACGAACGAAAATGTTGTTTTGTCCGCGCCGGAAAACTTGAAAAACGAAGGAAGAACGAATCCCAGTCCGAGAAAAGCCAGAAAGGTAATGATCGTCGTCCCGGCGGCAATTAACATGCCGGTGGCAAAGGTCTGGTTCAAGGAATCCCGCTGATTTGCTCCTCGAAAAAAAGCTACATATCGAAACAGCGTGGCGCGCATGCCCATGTCGAGCATTCCCGAATAGTCCACCAGCGAACCGACCAGGGCCCACATGCCGTAATAGAACGGTCCTAATCCGTGCACCATTGCCGGCGTCAGGACAACGGAAATGAGACCCATGACGACAAGCCCAAGCCAGTTGGAAAATATGTTCTTAAGCATTCCTCTTATGCCACTCGCCCTGCGTAGTCCGTCAGTTTCATCGTTTGACTGGTGTCCCCGGTGTTTTCTAGCAACAGCTCGACGACAGTACCTCTCTGCTTTCCAGCTCAATTTCGCTGCAGAAAATTAAAAATCGCCCAGCTTCATTCGCTCGATTCTGCCGCCAGCGCCTTTCCAATGTACGTAATTTGGGCCGCATTAACGGCTGCCGCGCCGGAGAAGGAGTGTTTTTACCGTTTGAAACAGAATGAGAAAGTCCAGCGCGATCGACATGTTCTTGATATAAAAAAGATCGTAAGAAAGTTTTTCCTCGTTGTCGGCAAGCGTGGCGCAGTACGGCCGGTGAATCTGCGCCCAGCCGGTCGCGCCGGGCCGCACAGACCACCGCCGCTCGTAAAACTGGATTTGCTTGGCCAGATCGAATTCTTCTTCGACCATGAACGGGCGAGGGCCGACAAACGACATGTCGCCTTTCAGAATGTTGTACAGCTGAGGTAGTTCATCGATGCGCGACTTCCGAAGCAAGCGTCCTGTCCATGTAATCCGCGAATCGCCTTCTTGCGCCGGGCGCCCTTTCCCGTCCGCCGAATCGGAGGCCCGCATCGAGCGAAACTTATACAGCGTAAAGATCTTGCCGCCGCGTCCGACGCGTTTCTGACGGAACAGGATCGGCCGGCCGGTATCGATCAAAATCATCAGCGACACCAGCGCCAGCAACGGCAGGCACAACACCAGCGAAAACGCGGCGATCGTGACGTACAAAATTCGCGTGACGAAAAGCTGGAATCTTGAAGGGCAAAAGCCGCGCGTGAAGAGCAGCCAGCTCACCCGCAGCGAATCCAGTGGAACGCGTCCGGTGATCGATTCGTAAAAATCCGCGGCTTCTTCGATGAAGACGCCTTGCGTCTTCAAGCTTAAAAGGTTATCGACCGGCAGTTTTCCGCGCCGGTCTTTCATCGAAACGACGATCCGCCGCACCGCTTGTTTCGTCACCACCTCGTCGAGTTCTTCGACCGTGCCAAGTTCATGCAGCGATTTGCTGTGCTCGTCGTTCGGGCCGGCGTGAAGGAAGCCCACAATCTTCAAACCCAGCTGCGGCCTCTTCATCACTTCTTCATTCAAGAAATCGGCGTAATCGCCGTCGCCGAGAATCAGCGTCCGCTGGACGAATCGGTCGTTGCCGTTAATTGCAAAAAATATCCGCCGCCAACCCAGCACAAGTATGGTGAGAATCGGCAATCCCGTCAGAAACACGTAGTTTCCAACCAGAAAAGACGGAACCAACGTCGTCGCGAGGCCGAGAATCAACGAAAGAGTGCCAACGACCACAAGCAAACGGAACGGCATCTCTCCGGGGGTATGCAGCCGCTGCGGGTCGTACAAGTCGAGGTAATACATGCACAACATTCCGAGGAACGCGACCACCGCAATCTTGGTTAAACCGTTTTCATAGCTCAGCACGGTGTAGTAGCGGCCGCCGAATCGCAGAATGGTGGCCAGCACAAACGAACAGACGATCAGGATTACCTCGCCGAAGACGAGAACCAGGGTGCGTGTCGGAAAATAGAATGTGAATCTGCGAGCCACGATCTATGCCTTTGGTTGCGCCGTTCCGTAATATTCGGAGTAGTAGCCGTACTTCTTCGATTCCTCGGCCTGATTCAACACCACTCCCAAAAGATTTTTATTGCGGAATTCGCGCGATGCCTTCTGCGCGTCCTCAAAATTCGTTGCCGCAGCCCGAACGACGAGAAGCACGCCGTCGACGAAGTCTGAAATGACTTGCGCATCGGATACCGGCAAAACCGGCGGCGTGTCGATAATCACCCAATCGAACATCGGCGAAACGATTTGCAATAGTTTCTTCAAGCCCTGGCTCGCCGCCAATTCGCCCGGATTGGTTACTTCGCTTCCGGCCGCGATAAAACACAAGTTCTCGTGTCCGCCGTGTTGCACGACCTCTTCGAGCCGCGCTTCACCGCGCAAGTATTCCGTGAGTCCCGGCCCCTTCGGTGCGCCGAGCGCAAAATGCAATCGGGGGCAGCGCATGTCCGCATCAATTAAAAGGACGCGGCGATCCGGCTGGCGAACGATAACCTGCGCCAAATTGCACGCGATAAAAGTCTTGCCTTCCGCCGGCAGAGCGCTCGTCACCACGATCTTCTTTAGTTCACGCGTCGAACGAATCTGATACAGCCGGGAACGCAGCGTCCGAAGCCGCTCGGTGCCGCGCGCACCTTCTTCGCCATGCGCAAACAAATCGATGCTTGGCTCCGGTTTCCAGGCCGGCTTCGCGCAAAGTTCCAGCAAATTTTCATAACGGACGAACTCGCCGGAGGTATCCGCTGCTTTGGGTAAAGGTTTCGCAGCCTTCACCACCGGAGGCGGCGGTGGAACGGACTCCGCCAGTTTTTCGGGCAACACCATTGCCGCGGCCACCGGCTGTTCCAGCGCCCGTTGTTCCTGTGCTTTCTTCAGCGCTTCGTGAATGCGGCTCATGACTTCCTTTCCCGTGGTGGAACGGTTTCCGCCGGATTCATCCGGAATCGCGATAACACTTCGCCGAGATTCTGCAAGAACGCTTCCGAACCGTACACGTCGCCCGCAATACGCGAATGGCCGGCCGGTGCCGTCGGTCCAATCTCGTCCAGTTGAAATTCCCGCGCTACTTCGTCGATGACGTTTGGCGGAATCGGCCGCAGTTGTTCCACAAAACCGCTGATCAGCGCGTGTTCGCAAAGCAGGTTGATCACGCGCGGGATGCCTTGCGCATATTTGTGAATGGTATCGAGCGACTTGGGCGCGAAGATCGGAGTCTTCCCGTCGAAACCGCCGATCCGCAACCGCTCATTCACGTATTCGTGTACTTCTTCGCGAGAGAGCGGCTGTGTCTTGCAGCGCAAGGTGATGCGCTGGCGCAATTGCCGCAGCTCAGGGAGCTTCAATCTCTCCTCTAGTTCCGGCTGTCCTGATAAAACGATCTGCAAAAGTTTTTCCGTCGACGTTTCCAGGTTTGTCAGCAGCCGGATTTCTTCAAGAACCGGAAACGTCAGATTCTGTGCCTCGTCAATAATCAGCACGGCGGTTTCGCCGGACCGATACCGCTCGAGCAGCCATTGGTTCAACTTCATCAGCTGCTGGCTCTTTGACCGCGAGTCACACGGAATTTCAAATTCAGACAAAATAAAATCGAACAGATGCGTTGTGTTCATCCGGGAATTGAAAATGAACGCCGTGCGCATCGTCTGCTGATGCAGCCAATCGAGCACGCGATTGATGAGCGTCGTCTTGCCGGTTCCGACTTCTCCGCTCAGCAGGATGAATCCCTTGCGCGTCTGAATGCCGTACATCAGGCTGGCCAGCGCTTCTTCGATCGGCTTCGTCAGAAAAAGATAGCGCGGGTCCGGATTGACGTTGAAGGGACTCTCTTTGAGCCCATAAAAACTTTTGTACATGAGTTAGCCCTTGACCACCTTCGGCGTCGGACGGAATGCATCCAGCAGCGAGCCGCGCCTTTGTCCCGTTGGTGCGAAAATAGGCAGCATCGCCAGCGCCGGCACCTTGAGGAAAACCTCCACTTCGCGTTCCGTGCGCAGAGTCTTGTCCTGGAATTCCAACAACGCGCTCAAGCCGATTCCGAGAATGAAACCGGCAACGAATCCACCCGCTGAAAAAATGCGCCAATCGGGGAACGTCGGCTTTTCCGGCAGACTGGCCGGGTCTACAACTTGAAACTGCTCGTCCTGCTGCGATTGATGCAAGCGGGAAGACATGCCCGCGGTATTGCTCTTCTTTAACAGGTCCTGGTAGAAATCGAATGCAACCTGGTAGTCACGCGTTAAGTCTTTATATTGCTGTTCGACGGCAGGGCTCATCTGGAGCCGGCCCTGAATCATTCGAATCTGATCTTGAATTTGCTGTTGCCGCTTCGTTAATTCCGATACGGCCATATCGTTTTGTCGCAATTGAGCGCGCAACTGTTGTAATTGCGGAGGTTCGAACGAACCGCTCGCCGGCGTTTTTGGCGTCGCGTCACCTTCTTTCGCCGCCGAAAGCATTTTCGACTTCAATTGCTCGATGCTCTTCTTCATTTTGATCACGTCGGGATGTTCGTCCGTGTAGCGGGCCTGCAATGCAGCCAACTGGTCTTGCATTTGCGTCAGCTGCTGGTCGAGAGCTTGAGGGCTCGTGCCAGAAAGCGCACCCTTCAATGTGGTTTCTTGCGAGCTGACGAGCGATTCGGTGTACGCCTTGTTAGACTCGGCCTGCCCCAGCGCTTGTGTAGTGGCTTGAAGTTGGGTGTTTAGTCCAGTGAGCAAACCAAGATTCATCTGCGTTTGGTCGGGCAGAGCGCCCATATTTTGATTCTTAAATGCGGCCAGCTTTTTGTCTTGCTCATCGAGCTTCGATTTCGCATCCGCGAGGTTCTGCGACAGGAAATCTTCCGTGTTCTGCGTGATGTTGGTTCCGGCCTGCAGGTTTTGCTCCATGAATTTGGTGGTGATTTCGGCGCAAATTTTTTGCGCCGCCACTGGATCGTCCAGTGTGACGCTCACATGAAAGCCGGAAAAGCGCCTGTCGTCCGTTCCCGGCGCCGGCGGCAGTGGCGATACGTCAATCGCGGTGCGCAATTTCTCGATCTGTTCGTCCTTCGTAATATTTTTCGATTCATGCGCAAACAACCCATACTTGTCGATGATCGGTTCAAGGCGTGACCTGCTCAAGATCTGTTGCTTCATCGATCCGAGCTTGTGATTGATATCCTCGTTCACCAGTTCCGGCACCACTTCCTTCGAAACGCGCGACGGATCGACCAGCACGGTCGTTTGCGACATGAATTTCTTCGGCAAAACTCTGGCCGCTCCGAATGCGACGACGCAGCCAAGGAACGCGAAAACCACCAGCACGGGCCAGCGCCGTTTCGCGATCGCCACGTAATCTTGCACACCCATTTCGCCGCCTTGAATCATCTGCCGTCCCTTTGCCTTTCCGTCCTACTCAATTACGTATGGCCGCGTGTGCCAGTCAAATCCGATCGAAACCTGGTGCTGCGTGTAAGTCGTCCCGCACGCCGTCGTGGGGCAGACCTGCAAATTCGAATTTTGTTTTTGGAACGTATAACCTACGTTGAGGTTCATCGTTCGCCCGAGCGTATGGTTGAGCCCTGCACTAAAGTAATACGTGTCGAAGCTCTGTCCAGGAATCAGGGAAGTACCCGATTCCAGCGACTTGTTTCGCGAGAATCCAAACCCGGCCTGGCCACTATATCCCCTCGCCAGTTGCCGCGACGCCTGAAATTGAATCTGGTCTGAAGTCGATCCAACCAGTAGTCCGCTTCCTCCGGTTAGTCCGTGACTGTAGTTCACACCCGCGTTCCCCTTTGAAAAGCTGTACGCGATCCCCACGCCGCCCGCACCGCCCACGCGCTGCGTCTGATTCCCCATGGGGATTCGAAACACGGTAATCTCCGGTCCCCCGAACAACTGCAGCCCTAACCGCCCCGTCAATTTCCGGCCATAGGCAATTTGCGCCGAGTGGTCGGAAAACGCTTGCGGATCTCCCAGATAACGGTAGCTGCTGAAGTGGTAGACCACGCCAATTTGATCTTTGGCCGTTATTTGATAATTGTATCCGGCGCTGAAGATGGCGTCGTTCACGTCGATATTCCCGGATTGCGTGAAGCGCAATATCCCATACGAACCGGAGAGCACGATGGACGACCGCTTCGAAATCAGGTATTCCGTCTGCACCACTCCGCCGTTGCTATACCGCGTGCCAATGCTGCCGAATACGCTTTGATTGGGAACGTAATTGTTTTGCAGCCCCGGCAAATCGCTTCCCAGCGTTCCGCCGATTCCGGGCAAATCGATGTTCGTTCCGCCGCCAAACCCGAAAGTGCTCGACGTTGTGTAACTGAACTGATCGAGCAAGGAAAGCTTCCAGCGGTTCCAGTCGTATTCCTGCACAAATCCCAGCTGTTGATAACCGCCGTTTAAATTGGTGGAAGCAGGCGCGGTGGAAAACGTACCTCCGCCCGAGTAGTTCACGGCAAGCGAGGAATGAATCCAATTCTGGCGTACGCTGAGCGTTCCCACCACATAGCTCGTCGACGCCCAGCCGTTGTTTTGGCCGCTGCCAACGGGATTCGACTCCCAAAAGTTTGCGAACCGGAACCCTGGTGCCCAATAGCTATGTCGCGCCGGTTCCGTGCCAACCGAAAATTCCTGCGTGCCTGTCAGAGGCCGCGTGTCGGGCAAAACGGTATCGGGCGGCGTGTTCGGGTCCACGTCAAACGGCCCGGGCAGTGGCACATCCTGTCTCGCTGCCGGCTTCGGATTTCCATCGTCCTGCTGGGCGCGGACCGCGGGCGCCGCCAGAATCGTGATCGTGGCGAGCGCCAAAACCGCATGCAATATCTTATTCCCGTTGCTCATAATCATTCTCACGCTTACGGCACGACGACCGTGTCGCCGGGCTCCAATTCGATGTTCTGCTCGGGATTCTTGCCGCTTACCACTTCCTTGTAATTGAACGGAATCTTCGTCTGCTTTCCGTCTTTCGTCCGCAGCACGTAAATCTTTTTTGGATTTGCGAACTGCGTAAATCCGCCGCAGCTCGACACGATCTGCAGCACCGTCATTTTTGGCAGCAGAGGAAACGTTCCGGCTTTTACGACTTCGCCGATTACATACACTCGCCGGCTATTGATTTCCTTCACGATCACGGTCACTTGCGGGCTGCTCATAAACTTCTTCAGGCTCTCGGTGAGCGAATTCGCAAGTTGCATGGGCGTGAGCCCCGCCGCTGCCACGTCATTCAAAAGCGGCAGTGAGATCTTTCCGTCCGGTCGTACCGGCACTTCGCGGGAAACATCCGGTTCTTTCCACACATTGATCGTCAGCACGTCTTGCGGACCGATCTTGTAGTCCGGATCGTTCGCCGCAATCGGCGAATTCGTGGCCGGCGCCGCTTGTTTCGCCGCAACCGGTGCAGGATTCTGTGCCGGTCCCTGCAAAGCCATGGCGGGAACGGCAAATAAAATCCCTCCGGCCAGCGTCAATTGTCTCCATCGTTTCATCTCTGTTTCTCCCTCAATCCCCGGAGGCATCCCCGCCGGGCAGCCGGATCTGTTTTAATTTGTACAACAGCGCTTTATAGCTGATTTGTAGGTCTTGCGCGGCACGCTTCCGGTTCCATCTCGTGCGCTCGAGCGCCTTGAGTATTAATTCCTGTTCCGTCCGCCGCGATGCAGCTCGCGAAGCGTTTCGCAAAGACCGGTTTGACGGACTTTCTGAATGGTGCGCCACCTTCGGCGTTTCCATTCGCAAATCGGACAGCGCCGTTTTCACCTGGCCGAATGCCACGATTTTCTTCGCAAGATTTTCAAGCTCGCGAATGTTGCCGGGCCAGTGATAGCTCTGCAGCAGCTCCAACACATCTTCTCCCAGCACGGGAGCGGGCCGGCGGAGCTGAACCGCATGCTTCGTCAGAAAGAAGTCGAGCAAAGCGGGAATATCTTCTTTTCGCTCGCGCAGTGCCGGAAGCCGCAGGCACACGCCGTTGATCCGGAAGAACAGTTCCCGCCGAAACCGTCCTCGCGCAACTTCTTCTTCCAAATCGCGCGACGCAGCGCAGATCAATCGCAGTGGGCTCTCCGCGTCTCCATCTGTGTTTTCCGCGTACATCAATATCGACAACAATGTCCGCTGGCAGTTCTGGTCGAGTTCGTCGATTTCGTCCAAAAAGATCGTTCCCGGCGCATCGCCGCGTCCGCCGGCGCGCATCGCCGACACCAACTCTTCCTTGAATCGGTTTCCTTCCGCCGCCGCACATTGAATCTTCTTAAAACCGGATTCCGGCGAGAGAGACATCTTATGCAGCAGCCGGGCATAAACCTCTTTCCCCGTGCCGCTTTCACCTATAAGCAGTACTGGGATATTGGTTCGTGCGATGTCACTCACCATCGCATTTATGGGTTGCATTGCCGGGTCGGCGCCGAAAACGCACCCCGGAGCTATCCCCGCGTCAATCATCGGATTACTTTGCGTCGTCATGAATGCTTATGCCACCTAATGCCCGTCACCGCACACGGGTTGAACGGCAGAATGGTTCCCCTTGGCCTAGACCCTCGACTATTATGCAACTGAGGGGCCAGCTAAACCCGTGATTGGGAAGGCCTGTGGTCTTTCTAAAACACTGAAAATAAATGCCTTAGAAAGAATGAAGGTGCTTTTAGTCCTTCCCGAAATCCGCCAACAACTTGGCCCCCTTCCAAGATGTGGTAATATTTTGGCCATATTTACCCACATCGGCTTCCACCCACCGATCAACCACCTTCCCGGCTGCCATTCTGTAAATAATTGCAAATAAAAATAGTTACACTTTGCCGCGGCGTTGCTCCCGGTTTCGCACTTCGCATGTTGTTGCATTTCGGCCAAAGCCGCTGTCATATATTGCTCACACAGAACCAGTTTATCTTTTCTGGGCAATCGGCTTCCATAAAGTCCTAGGAGGTCTTGGAGTTTGCACCTTACTCTTATTTGTGTTTGTGTGTCGTTTCGAGAGCGGACATTAACTATATTATTTTCTGCCATTTACGGATGCGCTTGCCATTGAACCGCCCAGCATTAATCTGGTTCTTGGCGTGCACTCATAAAGTACCCAGTTTGGTTTGGCACGGGTGTGGCGGGTAGGAATTAGCCCCGCGCTACCCATGACCCTGACACTTCGCGAGCCAATGACAGAACAAAACTCCAACTCACAAACCATCATTCTTGGTATCAGTGGCCTCGAAAATTCCGTGTCGTTCAAGCGGAAGCTTTGGCCCGGGCTTCTTCCCGCCGAGTACCGCATCTCGCAAGGCCATGATGCGGCTGCCGCAATTCTCGTTGACGGGCAATTGATTGCCGCGGCCGAGCAGGAGCGCTTCAGCCTGCAGAAACACACCGGAGCATTTCCAGCGGATGCCATCCAATTCTGTTTGAAGCAAGCCGGTGTATCGCTGGACCAAGTAACGGAAATCGTTCATGGCTTCGACTACTTGCCGTACAAGAAAATCTACGATCTCGATCCTGCTTCGGCGGAACTGTATCGTCAGGTCTTCGCAAAGGAAGTACTTCTTGACCAGGTCCGCCGCGACCTCCCGAACTTTCCCATCGAAAAGGTTCATTCCGTCGGTCATCATCTGGCGCACGCGGCAAGCGCGGCGTTCACCTCGGGTTGGGACGAATGCCTCGTGGTTGTAAATGATGCGATGGGAGAAATCCAGAGCCTTACCGTTTATCGAGCGAAGGCGGGGAAGCTCGAAAAGATCAAGGAAATTTCCGCAAGCGATTCGATCGGAATTCTGTATTCGCTCGTCACGCTGCATCTTGGATTCGATTTCAATTCCGATGAATACAAGATCATGGGCCTTGCTCCGTACGGCGATCCCTCCCGATACCGGGCTTTCTTCGAGTCCGCCGTCGAATTGCGTCCGGATGGCACCATTCGTATCCCTTGCCTGCGCCTGAATCAAACACGCGAAGAACGCGAAACCTATCTGGCGACGCGGAAATTCTTTGACGCCAACTTGATTGAGCGGCGCGGCTCGAACGAAGAAGTCATCCAAGCCCATCAGGATGTCGCCGCTGCGCTGCAGGAGTGCCTCGAACGCGTCGTCCTTCACGTGTGTTCGAGTTTCGGAAAGCAAACCGGCCTTCGCAAACTTGCGCTTGCCGGTGGTGTTTCCCTGAATTGCACCGCGAACGGTAAATTGATGCGTTCTGGCCTCTTCGATGAAGTGTATGTCCAGCCCGTTGCGGGCGATGACGGCGTCGCGTTGGGCGCCGCTCTCTATCGAGCTTCGCTCAACGGCCATTTTTTTAATCGGCGAATGCCCGCGCCGCTCCTGGGCCCCTCCTACACGGACGCCCAAATTCGCGCGGCGTTTGCAAAATACGGCGGCAAAATTAAAGTGACGCCACTTGGAACTTTGGCGGCTGCGGCCGCGGAAGCCGCTCGCCTCATAGCGGACGGCCGGGTCATCGCGTGGTCGCGCGGCCGGATGGAGTATGGTCCGCGCGCGTTAGGGAATCGCAGCATTCTGGCCGATCCGGGGCACCCGGAGATGCGGGATCGCATCAACGCCATGGTTAAAAAACGTGAGGCATTCCGTCCGTTTGCTCCCGCGTGTTCGCTCGAACAAGCTCACGTTTGGTTTGAAATTGCACCCGGCACCCAATTGCCCTATATGATTTCCATCGTTGACGTTCGGCCGGAGCATCGCGCCGAATTGCCGGCAATTACTCACGTGAACGGATCCGCGCGGTTGCAGACGGTTTCGGCACAGGATAATCCCGACTTCCATTCGCTTTTGCAGGCGGTGGGCAAAACCACCGGCCGCGAAATGGTCTTGAATACGAGCTTCAACGTCAAGGGTCAGCCGATCGTAAACACGCCCGAAGAAGCAGTCGAAACCTTCCTTGGCACGGGGATCGAGTACTTGTTTGTGGAGAACTATCTTGTTGCCCGCTGAATTTTTGGCTCTTAATCGCACAGCGGTGGACTATCCTCGCGGCAAAACAATTGCGCAATTGTTCGCCGAGCAGGTTGAGAAATCACCCGACGCCGTTGCACTGATCGCCGGCTCCGTACAGCTCACTTATCGCCAACTAAATGCCCGCTCGGACAAAATTGCGTCATACCTGCAGCAACTTGGGGTAGATACCGAAACCCTCGTAGGCGTTGCCACTGAACGCTCTGAGCACATGCTCATCGCGATTTTGGCGGTATTGAAGGCGGGTGGCGCCTATGTGCCCCTTGATCCCGATTACCCCGAAGCTCGCATCTCTTCAATGGTGGAAGATTCCGGTTTGTCGCTGATTCTTTCAACGACGCACAGTCAGTCCAAGCTTCCCGCGACATCGGCGAAAGTTATTGCACTGGACCAGGTTATTGTCGACCTTCCCTCATCCTTTCCGCCCGCCTCGTCGGCGGCAACCAGCTCGAATCTTGCCTACGTCATCTACACGTCCGGTTCCACCGGCAAGCCAAAAGGCGTGATGATTGAACATCGCAACGTCGTCAATTTCTTTACGGCGATGGATCGGCTCATTGGAATCGCCCCCGGCGTCTGGCTTGCCGTCACCAGCATGGCATTCGACATTTCCGTCCTTGAACTTCTTTGGACGCTGACCCGTGGTTTCACCGTGGTACTGCACCGTGGAAACGATCCCCGTTTGGTAGCCCGTGAGATTCGCGACTTTGGCGTAACACACCTTCAATCGACTCCGTCTCTCGCGCGAGTTCTCAGCATGGACTCGAAAGTCTTGTCGGCGCTCGCAGGATTGAAAACGGTTCTTTTGGGAGGAGAGGTACTGCCTGCTTCGCTCGTCGCCCAAATCCGTACCGTTTTCCATGGCGATCTCTACAACATGTATGGCCCGACCGAAACCACGATTTGGTCCAGCGCATACCGCATCACCGAATTTGACAGCAGCATTCCCATCGGCGTCCCCATCGCGAACAACTTTTTCTACATCCTCGATGAGCACTTAGGTCCGGTTTCGAAGGGCCAATCCGGCGGGCTCTACATTGGTGGCGAAGGCGTAGTTCGCGGCTATCTCGGCAATCCAGAGTTGACGGCGCAGCGGTTCCTGACCGATCCGTTTTCACCGGGCGGCAGAATGTATTGGACGGGCGACGTCGCGCGCCTTTTGCCAACCGGAAACATCGATTTCCTTGGCCGCATGGACCATCAGGTCAAGATCCGCGGATTTAGAATCGAACTGGGTGAAATTGAGGCCGCTCTAGAAAAACTTCCCGAAGTTCATCAAGCCGTCGTGGTGGCGCGCGAGGAAAAGGCCGGAGACACCCGCCTCGTCGCCTACATCGTTCTTTCCAGTGGACGCTCCACTGATACAGCCTATCTTCGCTCCCACTTGCGCGACACCCTGCCGGTCTTCATGGTTCCGGCACAGTTTGTCTTTATCGACTCTCTTCCACTTACCGCCAACGGGAAAATTGATCGAAATGCTTTGCCGGCCGCATCGCCGGGAATCGAATTGTCGATGCCGGCCACAGTCGCGCAAACAACCGAACTGGAAGCCGCTCTCGTTGAGGTTTTTGCGGACGCTCTCGGCGTGCACGAGATCCCGCTGACTGCGAACTTTTTCGATCTAGGCGCTCATTCGCTTCTGATTGCCGAAGTGCACTCGAGGCTCCAGGACAAACTCTCCCGAGAAATCTCTCTCGTGGACCTGTTTGAGTTTCCTACGGTCGCGTCGCTCGCTCGTCATCTGGGAGGCGACGAAAATTCAATCGCACCGAGCCGAACGGATTTCGCGGCGGCTTCGCGCTCGCTTGGAAACCGGAGCCAGTATGCAAAGCCGGGTTCTTCGATCGCTATCGTCGGAATGGCCGGAAGATTTCCGGGTGCGCGGGACGTCCGCCAGTTCTGGAACAACCTTCGCGACGGCGTTGAAAGCATTCGGCGGCTAACCGATGAGGAACTTCTGGCCGCCGGCGTGCGTCACGATGACCTCGCAAATCCCGATTACGTCAAAGCCGCGCCGGTCCTCGATGGCATTGATCGGTTTGATGCGCCCTTTTTTGGCTTCAGCCCTCGCGACGCCTCCATCATGGATCCGCAACATCGTCATTTTCTTGAGTGCACTTGGGAAGCGCTCGAAAATGCCGGCCATCCGGCCGAAAAATTTCCGGGTTCAATCGCCGTTTATGCCGGATCGGGATTGAATACCTATCTCATCTTCAATTTGCTCACCAACCGCAAGTTGATGGAAAGTGCGGGACTCTTCTTACTGAAGCAAACGGGCAATGACAAAGATGTGCTCGCCACTCGCGTCTCGTATCAACTGAATTTTCGCGGTCCCAGCGTCAATGTCCAAACCGCCTGCTCCACCTCACTCGTCGCCGTCCATCTCGCCAGCCAGGCGCTTCTGAATCACGAGTGCGATATGGCCCTCGCCGGCGGCGTCACCATCGAATTTCCGCACGGCCACGGCTACCTGTACCGCGAAGGAGAGATCCTTTCTCGCGACGGCCATTGCCGATCCTTTGACGCTTCGTCGAGCGGCACGGTCTTTTCAAGTGGCGCTGGCGCCGTCGTTCTTCGCCGTCTCGAAGACGCCATCGCCGACCGCGACACGATTCATGCCGTCATTCTCAGTTCCGCCGTTAACAACGACGGGGCGCGCAAAGTTGGGTTTCTTGCGCCGAGCGTGGAAGGCCAGGCGGAGGTAATCTCGGAAGCAATCGGCGTCGCGGGAATTTTTGCGGATTCGATTTCCTACGTCGAAACCCACGGCACCGGCACCGTCGTCGGCGATCCCATCGAAATCAAGGCCCTCACCAAGGCGTTCCGCGCCACGACGCAACGCAAGAATTTTTGCGCCGTTGGATCTCTTAAATCGAACGTCGGCCATTTGGACGCAGCGGCAGGCGTCGCCGGCCTGATCAAAACCACGCTTGCCCTCGAAAATAAGCAGATTCCCGCCAGCCTTCATTTCGAAAATCCGAATCCGATGATCGATTTTGCCGGCAGTCCCTTTTTCGTGAATGCAAAGCTTTCCGATTGGCCCGCCTCCGACTTTCCTCGTCGGGCTGGCGTCACTTCGCTCGGCATCGGTGGCACCAACGCCCACGTGATTTTAGAGGAGGCGCCTCCGCTTCCCCCGGCCCAGGGCGCAAAACCGTTTCAGCTCCTGACCGTCTCCGCCAAAACAGAAACTGCGTTGAAGAATTCGTGCAATAACCTTGCCTCTTACCTCGCGGATAATCCTTCTCTTCGGCTTGCCGATGTGGCTTTTACACTCCAAGCCGGCCGAAAGGAATTTCCCATTCGCCGAGCATTCGTCGCGGCCGACCATACGCAAGCCGTTCGCGCACTTCGAGGCGAAGAGGCGCGAAATGCCCTGGCGCCAAAAACAGTGGCGGCCTCTCCCGATGTTGTTTTCTTGTTTTCGGGACAGGGTTCCCAGTATGTCGGCATGTGCCGCGGCATATACGAATCGGAACCCGTATTTCGAGAGAATCTCGACCGTTGCGCAGCCTCTCTTTTGCCGTTGCTTCAATTCGATCTTCGCCAAGTCCTGTTTCCGGATGCAACGAACGCGGAAACAATCAAAGAAACGTTGAATCAAACGTGGCTTACCCAGCCCGCTCTGTTCAGCATCGAGTATTCGCTGGCTCAGTGGTGGATGTCGACGGGCGTCACGCCGAAAGCGATGTTGGGTCACAGCATCGGTGAGTATGTAGCCGCGTGCCTCGCAGGTGTCTTCTCGCTCGAAGACGCGCTCACTGTGACGACGCTCCGCGGCCGGCTGATGCAGGATCTCCCTGCCGGCTCCATGCTTGCGGTGCCGGTCCCGCCAAGCGAACTCGCCGTACCGCCCGGTCTTTCCCTGGCGGCGGTCAACTCACCCGACCAATGCGTCGTTTCCGGTCCGTTTGACTTGATTGATCAATTCGAAAAAACGCTTGCGAACCGCGGCATCGCGGGCCGGCGTCTCCACACATCTCACGCGTTCCATTCCGCCATGATGGATCCGATCCTCGAGACGTTCGTGAAACGTCTGAGCGATATCCGCCTCCGCGCGCCGCAAATTCCTTTCCTATCCAACGTTACCGGTGACTGGATTACTTCCGAGCAAGCAACCGACCCAGCCTATTGGGCAAACCACTTGCGCGGAACGGTTCGCTTTTCTGATTGCCTCTCGAAACTCTTCGAAAAAACCGACCGGCTTTTGCTCGAAGTCGGCCCCGGCCAGGTTTTGACCTCGCTCGCCCTGCAGCACCCTGCAAAAAACGCGCCCGTGCTTCCCTCCACACGGCACGTGTACGACTCAACGAACGACGCCGCCTTTCTTCTTTCCGCGGTCGCCCAGCTTTGGATTCACGGACAATCCTTCAAATGGTCCGCGCTCCATCTCGGAGAAACGGTTGGACGCATACCGCTTCCTACCTATCCCTTTGATCATCAGCGCTACTGGATCGATGGCGGCGAGTCAATCCAGGCGCCCGCCGCCCGTTCTCCTTCTTTCATTCCCGCGCCGCAATCAGCCGTCAATTTTCATCGTCCCTCCTGGAGGGCCCAGCAAATAGCTCCCGGCGCCTCTGCCAGCGCCGCTCCCTGGCTCCTCTTGCAGGACAGTACTCCGCTCGCGGCTGCTCTGCGAAAGCGGCTCACCGCGGAAGGCAAGAATTTAATTGAAGTGTTCATCGGCGACACTTACAGAGTCCTCGGGCAAGGGAAGTATCGCGTTCGCATCAGCCACCGCGAAGATTTTGAGGCTGTCGTCGCTGACTTAATTCAGAAGAAGTCTGTTCCTTCGCAAATCGTTCATCTTCTCTCATTGGGAATTCCAAGCACAAAACTCGATTTGGACTCTTCGCTGAATCGCTCCTTCTCCAGTTTGCTCTTTCTTGCTCAGGCCCTGGCCGATCAAGACCTTTCCGGAATTGACATTGCGGTCGTCTCCGATCGACTGCACTCCTTGGACGATCGCAAATCGGAAGCGCCGTTGCAGGCCCCGCTACTCGGTCCCGTCCGAGTCATTCCGAAGGACTTTCCCGGGATCACTTGCCGCAACATTGATTTGGATCAGCGGGAACTAAATTCAACGGAAGCCGCAAAGATTCTCGTCGAAGAGTGCTCCTCTCCCTCTTTCGATCCCGTTGTCGCCTATCGCCGTTCGCAGCGTTTTGTGGAGTCCGCAGAAACCGTGGCTCTTCCCGAGCCTTCCCTTGGCAAATTAAGGGAAAAAGGCGTTTATCTCATTACCGGTGGACTCGGCGGCATCGGGCTCGTTCTGGCTGAGCATCTTGCCCGCACTGTCCGCGCCAAGCTTATTCTTCTGAGTCGAACCGGTGCTCCCCCGCGCTCGGAGTGGCGCTCTCTTGCGGAGTCACAAAATGCTTCCTACTCGGAACGCCATCGCGCGCGCAAGCTTCTCGCTATTGAAGCGCTTGGTTCCGAGGTTCAAATCTGCAGCGCCGATGTGTCTAATCTGGACGAAATGCAGAAGGCTGTCGAAGCCGCTCGCCATCGCTTTGGCGGCATTCACGGCGTAATCCACGCCGCGGGCGTCCTCGACGATTCTCCTTTCCAGTTCAAATCGGCAGAAAGTGCCGCGCGCGTGTTCGCTCCCAAAATCGCCGGCACGCTAGTCCTCGAGAAAGTTTTCGCAGGCGCTCACCTCGATTTTCTGATGCTCTGTTCTTCCGTAAGCTCTCTCCTACCCCCCGCGGGGCAAGTGGATTATGCCGCTGCCAACGCTTTTCTCGATGCCTTTGTCTCTTCCAAACCAGACGTGCCCGCAATCGCAGTGAATTGGGGCCTTTGGAAGGATGTCGGCATGGGCGATCGTGCCTCGACGGCCGTTCATCCGCTCCTCGACAAACGGACCCTCGATACCGGCGACGAACTCGGCTTTTCCAGTCAATTCAGCTGCTCGAAACATTGGCTTCTCGAAGAGCACCGCTTCAAGAATGGCACCGCGCTCGTTCCCGGCACTGGCTTCCTCGAAATGGCAATCGCCGCGATGGGTCCCCTCCCGGGCAGCATTGAGCTTCGTGACGTTTTCTTTCTCGCTCCGCTTTCCGCGCCCCCGGAAGGGACGCGCCAGGTGCGCCTTTCGTTAAAGCGAGACGCTTCCTCCTTTCAGTTCTCCGTCTATTCGCAAGAGGTTGATTGGCGCGAGTGCGCCACAGGTCTGATTTCTCGCACTGCGAGCAAGCCACCCAAGAAATGCGACCTCGCCTCGCTCGCCGCAAAATGTTCACGCAAGGAGCTCATCTTCGATGCGGAGCACCTCACTTTTCAGGAAAAATTTCTAAATTTTGGCCCTCGTTGGAGAAACCTGAAGAGCATTCGACTGGGCGAAGGAGAGTGCCTTTCCTCCTTGCAGCTCTCTCCAGAATTCCATTCGGATCTCAACGCCTATACAATTCACCCCGCTCTCCTCGATCTTGCCACCGGTTCCGCGCTTTATCTCATCGCGGATTACGAATCTTCCGATCGGCTCTATCTTCCCATCTCTTACAAGCGGCTTGTGGTTCACGGCCGGTTGCCGGGCCGTGCTTATAGCCATATCCGCTCCGTGCGCCCCAATCGCGCCACCGACGACATCGCCGCGTTCGATATCACTGTCTTCGATGAGTCCGGCTCCCCTCTCATCGAAATCGAAGAGTTTTCTCTTCGGAAAATCGAAAATCCAAACACGCTTGCCGCCGATAATCTCCCCAAGCGCCCTGCGCCCGTCCTGTCCCTTACGGAATCACTCGTCCAATCCGAGCGCTTGGCCATTTCCGCGGACGAAGGCGCTCGTGCATTTCAACGAATCTTGTCCGCCCAAACTTCCCGGATCATTGCATCTGCCGATGATTTCCAGGCGCAATTTCAGCTTGACCGCGCAAAGAGATCTTCCTCCGGCATTCCCTCGCGTGCCCCTTCGGCCGAATTGGCTTCCCGCGAAGGCATTGAAGCTCAATTGACTGCCATCTGGAAGGACTTGCTTGGAGTGGAACAGATCAGCCCAAACGACAATTTTTTCGATCTTGGCGGCCATTCTTTGCTCGCCGCTCGCCTCTCCGCGAAGGTCAAAAAGATCTGGGGTATCAGTCTTCCCCTCGCCACACTCTTTCAGGCGCCCACGATCGCAAGCTTGTCCGTTGTCCTCAGCGGCAAATCAGAGCCCAAGGGCTCGCCCCGCGTCGCTGCTATCAAACCCGACGGCCATCGGCCGCCCTTCCTCTGTGTGGATGCAGGCCCTTTTTTCCGTCAGTTGGCTCAACGACTGAACCCCGAGCAGCCGTTCCTCGGTCTCCGCCTGGCCGAAACCGACTCCTTGCCGTCTCACTATTCCATGGCGGACATCGCCGCCTATCACATCCGCACGATCCGGGAAATTCAGCCGGAAGGCCCGTACTATCTCGGAGGATGGTCTGCTGGCGGCCTCGTCGCGTTTGAAGTCGCCCAACAATTGACGAGTCAGGGGCAAGAAGTCCCGCTTCTGGTTCTCTTTGACGTTGTGAATTGGAATGGCCTCAACCGTTCAACTCTTTGGCGGAAGATTGCTGCCGCGCTCTATCTCTTCGGTTGGAAAGTAAAGCGTCACACCCTGGCTCTTTGGACTCTTCGTGGTGAAGCGCTTCGGACACACCTGCGGGATTCCTTAAAACAGTTGCGCGTCGGTTTCCATCGCATCCTTTGGATGATCTCTGACCGCAGGCAGCGGCGCTCCACCAAGCAAGTCAAAACCGAACCACTCGATGCCAGCAAAGCCGTCTATGTCGCCGCGCGCGCGTACTTTCCGAAGACCTATCCCGGCCGAGCCGTGCTTTTTCGCTCTGAAGCTCAGCCGATGGGCCCCTGCTGCGATTCGCAACTGGGTTGGTCGGGTCTGCTTCTTGACGGCCTCAAAATTACCGAGATGCCGGGCGATCACGACGACATGTTCCAACTGCCACATGTGGATTTACTCGCCAGGGAAATGGATCAGGTGTTGGACGAGGTCTTTCGCCAAGATTCCTCCGCCGTCGTTGCCGAAGCGGACTAGCACAATCTCCTTTGCCGCCTGTCGGAGTGCCCGCGCAATGGTTTGGAATCGTTTGTGGAGCAATCTTCCTGTCTGCTGAATTCCTTCGCGCTTCAAACGTGGACCCCGTTGTCCCGCGCATTCACACGGGGCAAATTCCCTGCGTTCGTTCGCCGTTACTTCAATTGTTCCCGGATTTCCTGCGCGTAAGGTCCCTGCGGATCGATGGTCAGCGCCTTTTGCAAAGCAGCTTTTCCTCGCGCCGTTTCATTCATCTTCAAATAGGTAAGGCCCAAATGGTATTGGTAAGTTGCATTCCCCGGCTGTTCCGCTGCCGCTTCTTCAAGCAGCTTGCGCGCCGTGTCGTACGCACCCACGTGATAACTCGCCCACGCGAGCGTGTCCGCCGTCGCTCCCGCCTTTGGCATTCCCCGGCGCGCCGTTTGCGCCAGCGACAGCGCCAGATTCGGGTCGCCGCCATGCTCGAGCAACAAATACGCCAGATTGTTTGCGGCCATCGCGTCCTCGGGTTGGAATCCCAGCGCCTTCTTGTAAGCCGCTTCCGCGGACTGCCAGTCGCCGCGCCCCTCCAGTCCCATTCCGTAGACAGTGTACAGCCGCGGATCGTTTGTCCCTTTCTGCACCGCATCGCTCACCAGTGCAGACGCCTCGTCCCGTGCGCCGCGCGCCACCTTCAACTGGTACAACAGGTAAATCGCATCCGCATTTTTCGAATCGAGCTCTTGCGCCTTTTGCAACGCGCTCTCGGCCAGATTGGCTTGCTTGTTTTCTATGTACAACTTCCCAAGCAGGGTGGCGTTCGCGCTCGTTGGAGAACTCTCGACAACACTCTGAACCTTCGCGATCGCCTCCGGAACGCGCTTCTTTGCCAGCAACACAAGCGCCGCGCCCGAAAGCGCGTCATAAGACTTCGGATCGATCTTCAGCCCTTCATCGAAAAGCTTTGCGGCGTCGTCCAGCCGTTTTTGCGCCACGCGCACGGCGCCCAATTTTGCATAGCCAATCGCGCTCGCGGGAGCGACCCGCACCAGCGTTTGAAAGTTTTTCTCCGCTCCGGCCAGGTCGCCCAGACCGGCCGCGGCAGCGCCGGCATAGAGATAGCCTTGCGGAAGTTCCGGCCGGATGGCGATGAGTTGCGCCGCATACGATTGCACGCCTTTCATGTCGTTCTCGCGCACCGCCTCGCCCGCCAGCGCCTCCACCGCTTCCGCCATTCGCGGCCGCACCTTTAAGACGTTCTGCCACTCGACTTTCGCTTGTGCCGCATTGCCCGCATTCTGGTACGCCAGTCCCAGATCGAAGTGCACGCGCGGATCGTTTGGCGCCACCTTCACTGCCGTCTTCATCGTCTCCAGTGCGTCGTTTGTTTTTCCTTGCGCCGCTTCGATTTTTGACCGCAGCGTAATCGCCTGCACATTACTCGCATCGGCTTTGATCAATTCACCTGTCAAAGCCTTCGCTTCGTCGTAGCGCTTTGCCGTCGCCAGCAATTCCGCATACGTCAGTGTCACGCCGGTTTCTTTGCTATGTTCCTTGTGCAGCGACCCAAATTCCTCGACGCCTTTCTCCAGGTTGCCTCGCCTCACATAAAATTCGCCCAGCATTCGGTAGCCGTTCGGGTTGTCCGCAAGGTCCTTCTTCGCCTGTCGCAAAACTTCTTCCGCTTGGTCCGCCTGGTTATCCTTCACAAAAATTAATGCCAACAGCCCACGGGGAAGCGGGTTCTTCGGATCCAGCTCGATTGCCTTTTTCATTGCCGCTTCCGCATCCGTCAATCGCTGCCGTCGCTGGTAAAAGCTTCCGAGCGCGATCTGCACCATCGAAGACTTCGGATCCACCTCCGCCGCCTTCATCAGGCTCGCTTCCGCCGCCGCCAGATCCTTGCTCCGTTCCTGCATCACGGCAAGATTGATGTGCGTAATCGCCTGGCCCGGCGTCATTTCCACCGCTTTGCCCGCTTCTTCCATTGCCGCGTTCAAATCGCCAAGCGCCGCGTCCGCATTCGCCACGATCAGTTGTGCCCGCGTGCTATCCGGGTGCTGGCTTAGGATTTCGAGCCCTTTATCTTTCGCTTCGCGCGTCGCCCCGCCCGCCAGCAGAATTTCGCCGATGCTCACTTGCGCGTCCAAGTTGCTGGGATCGATCGTCGTCGTTCGCAAATACTCCTGGTAAGCCGTTCTCACATCGCCCGCTTGCATCGAGCTTTTCGCCAGCCCGTAGTGTGCGCTCGCCATCTGCGGGTCGATCTGAATTGCCTTGCTGTAGTAGATTTTCGCTTCCTTCGAGCGGCCTTGCGACAAGTAATCGTCCCCCGCCTTCACATACTCCTGCTTGCGCACGTTCGGGTCGCGGAAGCAGCCCCCGCTCAGCGCCAGCAAAATTCCCATCGCGCCGCCGCAAGTCATGCGCCAAGCGTGCACCCGGTAGCTCTTCATTGCGTTGCCTCTTTCCTCGTTGGGATCGCGCCGTGGAAGCTCAATCAGGAATGAACCCGTTCAATTTGGGCAGAATCGCTTCCGAAAATTTTACCGCGCGCGCTTCTGCCATCTGTGCGTCCTCGTTTTTGCCTATTGCCGTAATCACGCGTACCAGCGCTCCGTCCGTGCGGTTCAGCTTGATCGAGTCCGTCACCAGATAGTATTTCGCCCAGTACTCGCTCGGCGTAACTCGTCCGTGCGATTGATACCAATAAAGAACCAGCATTTGGTCGAGCCCCTGCGTCACAATGTACCGGTTCGCCTCGATCGGTTTTCCCGTATCTCGCGGAATCCAGATTCGGCCCGATTCCGTTGGCACCCATCCCGCGCCGGGCAAGCAGTTCCGCGGCGAATGAATCGTATCTCCGGTACGCTGGCTTGGGAAAAACGCGATGTACAAGTTCAGCGGCGCTTCGTTCTGCTTCCCATGGTATTCGCGCATCAAAAACTGACCCGGCCCGAGCGATTCCAGCACTTCGGGGCTCAACGGCACATCCACCGAAATCCGGCTTGCCACTACCTGCGGAAAATTTTGCAGGTCTTCGTATCGCGGCACCACTTCCGTTCGGCTCCGCGCCAGCATCATCGCCGCCGTCGCGCCCATCAACAGCACCGCTCCAAGTAATCGTAGCCAGCCTTGCCGATCGGACCTCATGCCGCCGCCTTTTTCCTCAGCGCCATCTTGGTGACCGCATGCAGCAGCACCAGCGCCGCCAGCGTTGCCGCAAAAACGACTATTCCCGAAAACTCATGAAAAAATCCCTCGGCGTATTCTTTCCCGAAGTTCTGTCCCAGCAATCCCGATCCCACAATGCGCAGGGAATTGATTCCTACCGCCAGCGGAATCGCCAGCACGACCAGCACCGCTCTGACCCAGATTTTCTTTTCCATCAGCAAGCCGTAGAAAATTGCCAGCGTAATCAGCGCCATCAACGACCGAATTCCGCTGCACGCTTCCACCACATTCAGCGAAATTGAGGGCAACGTGATCACATTCCCTTCACGCAAAGCGGGAACGCCCAAAATATCCAGCGTATTGCCCGCGAGCTTTGACGCCAAAAACTGCAGCGGCAACGCGATTTCATTAAACACGATCACCGGAAGCGGAATCATCAGAAAAAGCACGACCCACGGCGCCGCCACCGTTCGCAACATCTTCCAGCCCAGGAAATACACGACCAATCCACCCAGCAGAATCACAAACGAAGCCCGCGCCAGAAACAGCTCCGCTCCAAACGTTCCAAGGATCAACGCAGCCATCGCTGCGGCAATCCATGGAATCCCGGCGAGCGATGGACGAATTTCCGTTTCTTTCAACTTGGCGCGGTTTCTCCAAAGCAAGTAGCCGGAAAAAATCACCACTATGAATCCGTGCGAATAGTCCGAGTCTGTCCACCACTGCTTTACCAGCCCGCCGATCGTGCTCCAATATAAAATCAAAACCAGCGCCCCAAGCACGATGACTTGCATCGCAATCGCCTTTCGCGAGGTCTTCACTTCGTTTCCGAGTGCTTGCGTCGCGGCCATTTCCCTCATTGTGTTGATCGCTGTAATTCCTCAGGCGGGCAAAGTATTTCGTTCAACCTAATTCTGACGCCACCGGACGGAACTTGCCAGCCTTACCTCATTGCCCACACTTGTACCCCATTGTCAGGGGGATTCTTGCAAGCCGCAATCCATTCTAAGGCTCACGTTTGCAATAGGGTATAGACGCAATGAAAATCCGAGCAGACTTCGGCTGCCACCTTTGGGCACAATCTTTCCCAAATTCACTTCGTCCCTCGAATTTAAGCGTCTTCACCCACACTAAAATAAGTACAATCTGGGTGTTGAAACGCCAGCGCGCTGACGCTCGCTTCCGGATCCATCATGTACCCCTCCGTCAGCTGTACCCCTATCTCCTCCGGTTTCAGCAATTTCCAGAGCGGCGCCTGATCTTCAAGGTCCGGGCAAGCGGGATAGCCGAAGCTGTATCGTTTACCCCGGTAGCGGGAAGTAAATCGCTGCGCCATCGTCATTTCCGGCCCATCCGGGAATCCCCAGTCTTCGCGAATCCGCCGATGCAGCCACTCCGCGCACGCTTCCGCCGATTCAATCGCCAGCGATTGCAGCCCATGCGATAGAAAGTAATACCCCGCGTTCTTCGCGGCTTCCGCCCGTTCTCTAACTCCTTCTCCCGCCGTCACCACAAACAATGCCACGTGGTCTCGTTTTCCGTCTCGCGCCGGCAATATGTAGTCGCTCAGGCACAGCCTGTCGCCAATCTTCTGCCGCTTGAAATTCCACGTGTGCAGCGGTTCCTTTGCTCCGGGAGCATAGACGTGCATCGCCTCGCCTCTTGCTTCGGCCTCAAAAAACTGCCACACCGCTTTCACTTTCATCCAGTTCGCCGCGTCCGCTTTCACCTCTTCCATGCTTTCAAACAATTCCACCGCTTTTGCGTCCCTCGCCGCCAGTCGCTTTTCAAAATCGCCGCGGAATCCAAGGTGCCGTCCAAACAGCATGTACGGATTGATGTAACTCCACAGCTCTCGCAAATCCGGCACCAGCCTCACCTTGCGGTCCAGATGCGCCACCGGCTGAATCGGCAAGTCCGCTCGCACTTTCGGCGACCGCGTCACCGGCGTCAGATCCGCCACTTTCACTGTCGTCGTCACCGTCACGCCTTCGCCCGAAGCCGTGTGTTCGCGCACCACCGTTTCGCGCGTCGCCGGATCCATCAGCTCATTCATCAGCCGCAGGCCGGTCATCGCATCCTTCGCGTAACACACCGCATTGCCGTAGCTCGGCGCGATCTTCTGTTGTGTGAATTTCCCGCTCAGCGCCGCTCCGCCCACAAGCAGCGGAATCTCGATGCCCGCATCCTTCAAATCGTTCGCCGTAATCACCATCTGTTGCGCGCTCTTCACCAGCAATCCAGACAATCCGATCGCATCCGGTTTGTGTTGCTGGAACGCCTTGATCAATTCTTCCGGCGGCACCTTGATTCCCAGATTCACCACGTCATAGCCGTTGTTCTTCAAAATGATCTCAACCAGGTTTTTCCCAATGTCGTGCACGTCGCCTTTTACCGTCGCCAGCACAATCTTTCCGCGCTTCGCCGTGTCCGCCTTCTCCATGAACTGTTCCAGGTGATTCACCGCCGCTTTCATCGCTTCCGCCGATTGCAGCACTTCCGCCACAATCAGTTCGTTCGCGTTAAAAAGGCGCCCCACTTCGGACATCCCAGCCATCAGCGGCCCGTTAATGATGTCCAGAGGCGCCGCGCCCTCCGCCCGCTTCTTCTCCAGATCTTGCACCAGCCCGTCGCGCGTCCCTTGAATGATGTAGTTCGCCAGTCTTTCATCGAGCGGCATATCTTCCGCGCGGATCTTCTCTTTCTTCGTCGCCGTCCGGAAATGCTCCGTAATCGCAACAATGTGAAATTGATTGATCGCCGCTCGCTGCTCTTTGCTCTGTTCCCGCCAATCCGCCGGAATGTCCCGCAGCAGTTCCGTCCTCGGATGGCCCGCGGGAATATTTTTCGGCCGATGTTGAAACAGCAGGTTTTCCGCAAGTTCGCGTTCGTGCTCCGGAATCGAAGCGAACCGCTCCAGCTTTTCCGTATTCACAATCGCCAGATCCAGCCCGGCTTTCGTGCAGTAGTACAGGAAAACCGAGTTCACCACCTCCCGCGCGCCTGCCGGCAATCCGAACGACACATTCGAAATCCCCAGAATCGTCCGCGTATCCGGCAGCGCCTGCTTGATCAGCCGTATGCCTTCCACCGTTTCCACCGCGCCGCCAATGTAATTTTCATCGCCCGTCGCGCAGGGAAATACCAGCGGATCGAATACGATGTCTTCCGGCGCGATGTCGTATTTCTTCGTCAACAGTTCGTACGACCGCTTTGCAATCTCCAGCTTTCTTTCCCGCGTAAACGCCTGCGCCTGCACCGGATCTTCGTCGATGCATCCCACCACCAGCGCCGCGCCGTAGTCGTGCGCAATCGGCACAACTTTTTCAAACTTCTCCTCGCCATCTTCAAGGTTGATCGAATTGATGATCGATTTTCCCTGGCAATACGTCAGCGCCAGCTCAATTGCCGTCGGATCCGTCGTATCAATCATCACCGGCGCTTTGATCTTCCGGATCAGCTTTTCGTAAAACTCCGGAATATCCTTCTTCTCTTCGCGATCCGTGCTTTGCAGGCACACATCCACCACTTGCGCGCCGCCCTTCACTTGCCTTCGCGCAATGTCCGTCGCTTCATCCCACTTTTCTTCCGCCACCAAATTTTTGAACAGCCGCGACCCGATCACGTTCGTCCGTTCGCCCACCAGCAGCGGCCGCGTGCTCTCTTCCGCTTCAATCGTCTCCACGCCGGAATAGATCGCTCGATGCGCCCCCGCCGGCCGCACCCGCGGCTTCTTGCCTTCCACCATTTGCGCAATCGCGCGAATGTGTTTTTCCGTCGTGCCGCAGCACCCGCCCACCAGATTCAGCCATCCATGGTCGACAAATTTTTCCAGTTGCAACGCCAGCGATTCCGGCGTCTCCAGATATTTTCCTTCTTCGTCCGGCAATCCCGCGTTCGGGTAGCACGAAACAAATTCGCCCGTCGAAGCGCTCAACGTTCGAATATGGTCCGTCATGAATTCCGGACCCGTCGCGCAATTCATCCCAAACGCCAGCGGCTTCGCATGCCGCAACGACGCCCAAACCGCCTCAACCGTCTGTCCCGCCAGCATCGAACCCATCGGCTCGATCGTCACCGAAACAATCGTCGCAATCTCCGCGCCAATTTCTTTCGAAAGTTTCTTGATCGCCAGCAGCGCCGCCTTAATGTTCCGCGTGTCCTGGCTCGTCTCGATCAGCAGCAAATCCGACCCGCCGTCAATCAATCCCTTCGCTTGCACGTAATACGACTCGCGCAATTCCGAAAACGTCACGCCGCCCGTCACCGTGATCGCCTTCGTCGTCGGCCCCATTGACCCGCCCACAAATCGCGGCCGCCCTGCCGCAGAAAACTCATCCGCCGCCTTTCGCGCCAGCTCCGCCGCGCGCTTGCTCAATTCATACGCTTCGTCCGCCAGCCCATATTCCGCGAGCACCACCGGCGTACTTCCAAACGTATTCGTCTCAACAATATCCGCCCCCGCCTCAAAATATTTCCGGTGAATATCCAGCACCACATCCGGCCGCGTCCGCACCAGCACTTCGTTGCAACCTTCCAGCGCCGCCCCGCCAAAATCCGCCGCCGTCAACTCGCGCTGTTGAAGCATCGTCCCCATCGCGCCATCCAGCACGAGTACACGTTGCCCCAGCAGCTCCCTCAGAGCTTTTTGCGATTCCGCTAGATTTCTCATGGATGGGAAGTTGGTGAAAACTCCTTGCAGCGCCCGCCGCCGGTCCCCTCCGCAACCTCGGGTAGGAGCCTTCGCAGGTATGCCCTTATTTTACGCGGCTTTTCCCAAAGAATCGACCCCACTTCTCCTCCGGGCCCTTTGTGGAATACACCCTATCCGTCAGTAACAGTTCGTGAACACACCCCCTCGACTCCCTTGTGCCAAGGTCAGGTTTTTCTTACCCTGTCGTACAGTGGCCACCAAACGCACCAACTCGAAGCTGACCGTCTGCCTGCTCTCTCCGCACCCGCTCGTGCTGAGCGAGTTCGAACGCCTTTTAAACAAACCTCAATTCAAGGTCATCTCCAAGCAGCTCGAATCCACGCTCGCTCCCGACCTTCGCAATCTCGAACCGCCCAAGGCCCAGGTTTATATCGTGGACGCGCACGCCGCCCGCCAGGCCACCGGCGCGCTTCTTTCCAATCTCATCGAGCGCTTCACCGACGCGCGCCTCATTGTCGTCGGCGATCAGCATCAAGACGCCAATAGTTTTTCGCTTTTGCGCTTGGGCGTTAAGGGAATTCTCACTTACGAAGAAGCCCGCGAGCAGCTCATTCGCGCCCTTCCTCTTGTCGCCAACGGCGGCTTCTGGGTTCCTCGCCAGGTTCTTTCCGGATTCGTCGATTCGATTCTCACCAACCAGACACGCCGCCTCAAATCCGATTCCGTCGCCAATCTCAGCCGTCGTGAACAGGAAGTTCTTGATTCGCTCCTCGAGAATCTTTCCAACAAGGAAATCGCCAGCAAGCTCAACATCGCCGAGCGCACCGTCAAATTCCACGTCTCCAATTTGCTCAACAAGTTCGGCGTCCGCCGCCGCGCCGACCTCATCCTCCTCACCTTTCAGCGCCGCGCCATGCCCCAACCCTGACCTCTCGTAGCGTAGGCTTCAGCCTGCGATCAAACGACCTAAATCCTCGCATCCTCCCGTAGCGTAGGCTTCAGCCTGCGGTCAGACGACCTAAATCCTCGCATCCTCCCGTAGCGTAGCCTTCAGCCTGCGGTCAAACGACCTAAATCATCGCATCCTCCCGTAGCGTAGCCTTCAGCCTGCGGTCATACGACCTAAATCCTCGCATCCTCCCGTAGCGTAGGCTTCAGCCTGCGGTCAAACGACCTCCCCCGTCAGTTAGCCCACAATCAACCTCGGATTCAGTCCATCAATGGCCGCACCAGTTCTAGAGCAGCCCTCTAATGCGGCCCTTTTTTAATTGGCCACAACATACCTTCCCGGCAACACCGGCCTCTCGCGGCAAAAGTAGGGGCACGATACATCGTGCCCTCTTCGAAAGAAGATCGCCCCACAAGCAACGCTCCCGCTTCCTCGCCACAATCGACGAATATTTCGGCTTTTCCTCTTCCGTGTCTATTTCAAAAAAACAAATTCCGGCCGGAACGGCTTCTTTCACTGAAGACTGATAACTGAAGACTCACGACTTCCTTCAATCCGTAATCCAAAACCAAAAAATGCACCACAGCGCCTTCACGCCATCTTTCCACGTAATCTTTTTCCCCTCTTCATACGTCCGCCCCGCGTAGCTGATCGGCACTTCATAAATCCGCCAATTCTTCTTCGCAATCTTCGCCGTAATCTCCGGCTCAAATCCAAACCGGTTCGATTTGATCGTGATTCCCTGGAGCGTTTCCGTCCGAAAAACCTTGTAACACGTCTCCATATCCGTCAGCTTCAAATTCGTAAAAATGTCGCTCAGCAGCGTCAGCAGCCGGTTCGCCACGTAATGCCAGAAATAATGCACGCGCTGCGGCCCGCCCAAAAAGCGCGAGCCAAACACCACGTCCGCCCGCCCATCCAATATCGGCTCCAGCAACTTTGGATAATCCTTCGGGTCGTATTCCAGATCCGCGTCCTGCACCAGCACGATGTCTCCCGTCACTTCCGCAAATCCCCGCCGCAGCGCCGCGCCCTTCCCTTGATTCTTTTCCTGAAAAAAAAATCGCAAATCCTTGAGCGGCGTCGCGTCTCCCCCGTCACTCGCCGGTGCGCTCGCTTCGCCGGCCGCCTGTAGTTGCTGCATTTTCTCCAGCATCTGCCGCGTTCCGTCCGTGGAAAAATCATCCACCAGAAGTATTTCCTTCCGCATTGGATCGTCCGTTACCCGTCGCAGCAACTCTTCCAGCGTGTTCTTTTCGTTGTATACGGGAATCACCACCGACAGCTTCGGGTCGTTCAGCGCTTGCGGATTTCGTCTATGCAGGCTCATAAGTCCCACGCATTGTATCGGTCCCGCCCATCTTTCTCCAAGTACCGTACCCCAAAATTGTCATTCCGAACCCGCCGCACTTTGGCGGGTTCGGAATCTGCTTTTTCGCTTGCTCCTCTCCGCATCCTCTGTGCTCTCCCCGCTCTCTGTGTTAAATTTTTTCATAGGCCTTTCGCGCATCATGTCCACCTTCTACATCGAACAATTCGGCTGCCGCGCCACCCACGCCGACGGCGCCGCCATCGAGCGCCAGCTCCTCGACCGCGGCTGTACTCCCTCTTCCTCCTCGCAAAACGCCGAATTCGTCGTCATCAACACCTGCACCGTCACCTCCTCCGCCGACGCGCAAGCCCGCGACGCCATCCGCAAAATCCACGCGCAAAATCCCGCCGCCAAAATTCTCGTTACCGGCTGTTACGCCCAGCGCGCCCCCGAAGATCTCGCCGCTCTCCCCGGCGTCTCCTTCGTCGTCGGCAATTCTCACAAGCCGCAAATTCCCGATCTCATCGACAGCGCGCAACATCATTTCGTCTCAATTTCGTCTTCAGCCCCGAAATCCGCCTCGCCCCCGTCGCCCACCCTTTTGATCGGAGACATCTTCTCTTCGAATCACGTCCTCGTCGCTCCCGTCCTCGGCGGAGAAGGGAATCACACTCGCCCCACCCTCAAAATTCAGGACGGCTGCAACAATCGTTGCTCTTTCTGCGTCATTCCTTTCGTTCGCGGCAAAAGCCGCAGCCTTCCGCCCGAAACCGTTCTCTCCGAAATCCGCCGCCTTTCCGATTCCGGCTTCCGCGAAATCGTCCTCAGCGGCATCAATCTCGGCACATGGGGCCGCGATCTTTCTCCTCGCGCGGACTTTCTCGATCTCTTGCGACGAATCCTCGATGAAACCCCGCTTCCGCGTCTTCGCATCAGTTCCATTGAGCCGCTCGACGTCACCGAGGATCTCATCGCGCTCTTCGCAAGCACCGGCCGCATCGCCCACCATTTCCACATGCCCCTTCAATCCGGCTCGGACAATATCCTCGCCGCCATGCACCGTTGGTATCGCACGGAGCACTACGCCCGCCGCGTAAAACTCATTCGCGAATTTCTTCCGCCCGCCGCCATCGGTGCCGACGTCATCGCTGGCTTCCCCGGCGAAACCGAAGCCGATCACGAAGCCACTCTCCGCTTCATCGATTCGCTTCCGTTCACCTATCTCCACGTCTTCTCGTACTCTTCGCGTCCAGGCACCAAAGCCGCCGCGCTCGATTCGCAAATCCCCGGCGACACAATTCACCGCCGCGCCGCCGAACTTCGCGCTCTCGGCGAATCCAAAGCTGTTTCGTTCCGCGCCTCACAACTCGGCCGCACGCATCGCGTTCTCACTCTGAATCGTCCCGCAAAGCTCTCCGCCGCTTCCTGGACTCCCGCCCTTTCCTCCAACTATCTCCAATTCCGCATTCCCGAATCTTTCATAGCCAACCAATTCCTCGACGTCCGCGCCGTTGCCGCCGAAGACACTTTCCTGCACGCGGAGGTCATCGCCGCTCCCCATCTCGCCGCCTCGTCTGCATGATAAGCTTCGCGTAATGCGCATCCTCGGCCTCTCCAAACTCAGCCGCGATTCCGCCGCCGCTCTCTTTGACGATCGCGCCATCCTCGCCGCGCTCGAAGAAGCCAAACTCACTCGCCTTCAGGAATCGGGCTACGTCCCTCGTCTTGCCATGGCTCGCCTCTTCGACCACTTCCAAATCAAATCCACCGATCTCGCCGCCATCGCCGTCGCCGACCTCCCACCCTCCGCCGCAAAGAAGAATTCCCTGGCCGTCTCCTCATTCCGGCAACTTCGTCAGCTGCTCACGGGTGGCCGCAACATTCTTCGTTTCGATCACCACTTGTCCCATGCCGCCAGCGCCTACTACACCTCCGGTTTCGATCGCGCTCTCGTCCTCACCCTCGATGAAGGTTCCATGGCTCGTTCCGGTTCCGTCTCTCTCGGCGATGGCGACCGCATCAAGCCGCTCCGCAATCTCGCATTTCCGAATTCCATCGGCTGGTTTTATTCGCGCCTCACGCAATACCTCGGCCTTCGCGCCAATCGCGATGAACACAAGCTCCAATGGCTCAGCAAAGACGGCCAGCCCGAATTCCTCGAAGCCTTTCGAAGACTCTTCACCTTCGACGCAAAAGGTCTTCCCGTTCTCAATCGCAGCTATTTCACTTCCGGCCCCGACCGTCGCGGCATCCTCTCTCCGCGCTTTTATCGAGACGCCGCTCTTCCCAAGCCTGGTGCGCCGCTCGATTCGACGCTTCGTTCGAACATTGCCCGCAGCGCGCAAGACTTCCTCGAAGAACTCGTCATCGCGCTCGCACAGAATTTCCGTGAATCCGCCGCCACCGATTCCCTCTGCCTCGCCGGTGGAGTTTTCTTGAATGTTCTTCTCGTCCGCGCCCTCGAACTTCGCAGCGGCTTCAAAAATGTCTTCGTCCAGCCCGTCTCCGGCAACGCCGGAACCGCCCTCGGCGCCGGCTTTCTCGCTCGCAAAAAACTCACCGGCCATTCCGGTCGCGCGCGGCTAGCTTCTTTGGCGCTAGGTCCCGAACCGGCCGCGCAGGACATCAAAGCCGTCCTCGACAATTGCAAAATCGTCTATCGCTACATGTCCGGCGACGATCAGCTTCACGACGAAGTTTGCAAACACCTCGACCGCGGCAAAATCGTCGCCTGGTGCCAGGGCCCGACCGAGTTTGGCCACCGCGCCCTCGGCCATCGCAGCCTTCTCGCTTCGCCCTTCTCCGAATATGTCGTGGAAAATGTGAATCAGTACATCAAGCACCGCGAAGAGTTCCATCCCTTCGCGCTTTCCGTCCCCGCCGAACGCGCCGCCGAATATTTCGATTGCGGCCCCAATTGCCGCTTCATGGCCTCGCTCGGCTCCCTCAAAAATTCCTTCGCCGGTCTCGAACGCTTCGCCTTCCACGGCAACGCCATTCGCGTTCACACCGTCGACCGCGAAGCCAATCCCGGCTTCTGGCGCTTGCTCCACAAATTCGGCGAAACCGCTCCCGCCCCCATCCTCGTCAATACCAGCTTCAATCTTTTCGGCGAACCTCTCGTCACCGATCCCCGCTCCGCCGTCCGCTCCTTCTATTGCGCCGGCATCGACGCCCTCGCCATCGGCCCCTTCCTCGTCGTCAAATAGAGCTGAGAAAAGTCGGAGCGACCAATGAACGCCTTAACCCAGGAACTACTAAAGAAAATTGAAGAGGCTAGCACTGCTCGTGAACTCGACGGTTGGATCTGGAAGGTCGGAGATCTGATAGCGAAATCTTCCCATAAGGAATATCACTCTGGCTTTCTTGAGATCGACTCAATTGAGGTGAGTCCTGAGGAAAGCGAAATATTGAAATTGGCTCTGCTTGAGGCGCTAAAGCGAAGCTCAGATCCTTCTTTTGTAAGCCAGATTCTCAACTCCCTGATTATGACTCTTGATCCTAATCTCAAGACGCTCTACCTCTCTTACCTCGAGCGTTATTCGCGCCAATTGAAAGATTGCAACCACGTTGTATATTCGGTTTTGGACGGTCTCAATCGATTGGGCGAGGATGTATACGAACCAAATGAGCGCGGAGGTTCTTCTCAATCTGTGATCGACATTAACAAGAATGTTCGCCAAGCGCACCGGTATCTGGCCGGAATGGGCATCGAATTCACTTGGTGATTAAACTAAAAACTTTTCTCCCTCAACCTTCAAACACCACCATCGCCATCGCCTGATTCGCCGTATGCGTAATCGTCACCGCAATATGTTTCACTCCCAGCTTGTCCGCAATCTTCCTCGCCTCGCCTTTCAACTCCAGCGTCGGCTTCCCGCTCATCTCCCGCACCACTTCAATATCCACCCAGCGCACGCCGCGGCTCCATCCCGTCCCCAGCGCCTTCATCGTCGCTTCCTTCACCGCAAACCGCCCCGCATACCGCTCAAATTTATTCTTGAATTTCTCGCAGTACGCCCGCTCTTTCTCCGTATACAGCCTCTTCAAAAACCTCTCCCCCTGCCGCCCGATCGCATCGCGCACCCGGTCCACTTCCGCAATGTCCACTCCCAGCCCAACAATCATTCATCACCAGTAGCTTAGCCACTCTTGTTCACCCTGTAAGGGGCTAAGCTCTTAGGACCGCCAAGTTCATCCTGAGCCACAACTCGCCGGCGGCCCGAATCCCATCAACGAACTTCCCTCCGCCTCTTCCGATTTCTCGAACGATTTCACTTCCGATTATACTTACTGGATGCCCGTCGCCTCGAAATCTTCTCCGCCGCGCCGCAAAGCCGGCAAACCGCTACCGCGTCCCACCGCGCCGCCCAAAATCTCGCCGCCCTGGTCTCTCCGCTCTTCCGCCAATCTAAAAATTCTCGAACTCGACTCCTTTAAAAAACTTCCCTGGCTCCTCCACGGTTTCAGCACCGCTCCCGGCGGCATTTCCGATCTCGACGGCCAAAAAGTTCTCAACCTCAGCTTCACCGATTGGGACACCCGCGAAAACGTCCTCGAAAACCGCAAAAAATTCCAGTCCGCTCTCGGCGCGCAAAAATTCCCGCTCATCCATCTCAAACAAATTCATTCCGCCGTCATCTGGCCTTTCGCTTCCGTCCCCAAAGCGTCGTGCAAAGGCGACGCCTCCCTCACCAAAACGCCCGGCCTTCTCCTCGCCGTCCAAACCGCAGACTGCGTCCCCATCCTTCTCGTCGACCCCAAAAAACGCGCCGTCGCCGCCATTCACGCCGGCTGGCGCGGCACGCTCGCCCGCATCACCGAAAAAACCGTCGGCGAATTCGTCGCCAACTTCAAATCAGATCCGTCCGATCTGCTCGCCGCCATCGGCCCATCCATCGGCCCTTGTTGTTACGAAGTCGGCGCCGAACTCGTCATTCAATTCACATCCCAATTCGCCGATGCCGCCGATTTTTTCGACGAGCCTCGCTCCGGCGAAGAGCCCAATCCTCTCCAGTGGCTCAACAGGATGCCCCCCGGCCACCAGCCTCCGCCCAAAAACGTTCACCTCGATCTCGCAAAAGCCAATCGCTCTCAACTCCTCGCCGCCGGCCTCTCCGAAAAAAATATCTTTTCCTCCGGCCTCTGCACCGCCTGCCACCCCTCTCTCTTCTTCAGCTACCGCAAGCAAGGCCCCCGCTCCGGCCGCCTCCTCTCCGCCATCGCCATAAGAAAATAGTCTCCGCGCCGCAACCGCGGCGTGCAATTGTAGCGTCCGCCTTCCCAGCCGGACGTTTTGGACTTTCGCTTTGTGTAGCGGAGGGGCTTCAGCCCCGTTGAGCCAGGCACGTTTGCTCAATGTCGAGAACCTGCGAGACTATCCACAAAAATACCCGAAGGACCTCAACTCCGACCTTGCCTGGAAATCAAAAAGGGAAGGGAACCGTTCCACCAAATCTCTTCACTGAATACTGATAACTGACAACTGAGCACTGCCTTTCATCTCTCCCAGCGCCAACTGTCCGCACGCCGCCATCACATCTCGTCCCCGCGAATATCTCGTAAACGCCGGCACGCCTTTCTCCAGCAACACGCGGTGAAATTCCGCCACCGCTTCTTCCGTCGGCTCCTTGTACGCCAGCGCCCCCGGATTCCACGGAATCAAATTCACTTTCACGCGTCCCAATCCGCTCATCAATCGCGCCACGCGCCGCGCATCTTCCGCCGTATCGTTCACTCCGCCCAGCAGCACGTACTCAAACGTAATGTACTCCCGCGACCCCGTCGGAAAATTCTTGCAAGCCGCGAGCAACGCCGCCAGCGGATATTTCTTGTTGATCGGCATCAGCGCATCCCGTTGCTCGTCATTCGAAGCATTCAGCGAAATCGCCAGTTTCGGCCGCACCGCCTCCTTCGCCAGCTTCTCAATTCCCGGCACAATCCCGCTCGTCGACAGCGTCACATGTTTCGGCGCCAGCCCCACGCCTTTCGCGTCCAGCACAATCCGCATCGCCGCCATCACATTCTCAAAATTCAGCAGCGGTTCGCCCTGTCCCATCAACACCACATTCGTCTGCTTTTTGTCCGGGCCTCTCTGCGCACTCTGTGCCTCTGCGTTAACTCTTTGCTTCTCTTCGTTCTCCTTCAACGCCACCAAAATCTGCCCGACAATCTCTCCCGCCGTCAAATTCCGTATCAATCCCAATTGCGCCGTCATGCAAAACTGGCAATCCACCGCGCATCCCGCTTGCGTCGAAATGCAAATCGTCTGCCTCTTCTCGCTCGGCATCCACACCGCCTCCACCGCCGCCGGCTTACTGTCTGCCGCTTTCTTAATTAGTTCTTCCGTCTTTCTCTGTGAACTCTGTGCCTCTGTGGCAAATCCCTCTTTCGCCTTTTCCCCCAATCCAAACAAATACCGCACCGACCCATCTTTCGAAAAATATCTCTGCCGCACCGCCGGCAACGTAATCGTCGCTTCCCGCGCCAATCGCTCCCGCAATTCCGCCGGCAACACCGTCATCTTCGCAATCTCAAAATTCCTCTCTTGATACAGCGCCCGGTAAATCTGATCCCCGCGGTATGCCGGCTCCCCGATCCCCGCCAGCCACTCCCGCAATTCTTCCCGCGATTTTCCCAGCAATTCCATAATGTCTTCGATTATCTCACTTAAGTACTGACCATTGTCATCCCAACCCGGAGTGACCCGGTTTTCTCGGCGCGCGCCCGCGTTTATTAATAAAGGCGCACGCCGGGTCACGCAGCGGAGGGATCCTGGCTTGGTCGCCCGCCGCCACGATCGCTCGAACCAACACGGTCAGTCTCTTTGCCTCTTTACTTCCTCACTTCATTGCTTCTTCTTCACACGTTATAATTCCTCGGAGGCTTCTGATGCCCAACAACCTCACCGCCGCACAACTCTCCATCTCCGATTGGGTCAAAAATCTCGCCGCCATTCCCGCCAAGGATTTTTCCCTCGAAAACGTGCAAACCTTCGTCATCCAGAATCACGTCCGCCCGGAATCCCTCGAAAAATATCTCTACTTTTCCAAAGGCTGCTACACCCGCAATCTCATTTTCAAAAACGATCTCTTCGAATGTATGACCATCTGCTGGGAAGTCGGCCAGTTTTCCCGCATCCACAATCATCGCGACCAAAATTGCTGGATGTCCGCCCCCATCGGCCGCCTCAAAGTCCAGAATTTCCGCGTCGAAGATCGTCACGCCGTCGCCGATCACTCCGGCACCTGTCGCCTCGTCCCCACCGACATCTACGAAATGAACTCCTCCAATCCCGTTTACGTCAATCCCCTCGAACCCGTCCATCAAGTTCTCAATCTCGCCGAATACAATCAGCGCGCCGTCAGCATCCACATTTACTCAAAGCCGTTCGACTCCTGCGAAGTCTATCAACTCGAAAAAGGCACCTACGGCGACGTCCCCCTCCATTACACTTCCGAATACGGCAAGCTCCATCCCGACGAAAAACTCATCTGACGTCCCGCACCACACCCCGCTTTAATCGCAACCCTTTGCACGAATAAAGCGATTCAAAAACCTCGAGAAATAAAAACGGCGCACGCCTCGTTCCCGTGCGCCGTCACATTTCTTTTCCTTTCGTTTACAGCGCCTTCGCCGCAAATATTCCGTCAAAATTTTTCTTGTACCGCCAAAACAGGAAAAACCACAGTATCGCCACTACAATTCCCGGCGCCGCTCCCGCATGGCTCAGCAACCCATGGAACAGCAAAATATTCACGATCACCGGCCCCAGCAGCGTCAATCCCAGCGCCACATATCGGTTCACCAGCACCAGCGCTCCGCCCGCCACCTGCACCGCGCCCACAAACAGCACATACTTCGACTCAAATAATACGCCCAGAAATTGCCCCGCTAATCCTGGCGGCAGCGGCGCATTAATAAAATGCAAAAACGCGTTCGACCCGAACACCACAAACACCAATCCCACCAGCACCTGCGCAATAATCGTTGCGATCTTCATCTCTCCTCCACTCAGCCTGATCTCGCCCCGGGAAAGCTCAGTAAGTTAGTCCAACTCCTCCTTAAAGTCACGCTCTCCATGGCCCGATCAATCGCTCCGCTTCCATGTTCGCCACCCTCGCACAATCGGTCAAAAATTCCAGTTGCCACGATCGCATCTCCAACTGCGGTCGCAGCGCCAGAGCCGCCACACGCTCACTTCTGCAATTGCAGTCGCAGCGCCAGAGGCGCGTCAGCGATTAGCCCAGGCCGCAAGGCCTGGGTCCAATGACGAAAACAATGCCCAGCCCCGTAGGGGCGGCACGCTTGCTGTATGTATTCAACCGGATTTCGAAAACTATCGTCGGGGAATCTTCAGTCCGCTTCGGTCGCTTTATCGTCGCTCTGTATCC
>Ga0209166_10000317_pt1 | contig 57541 bp, 39 predicted proteins | sample Coa_R1_3_FD_187151 | JGI IMG/M metagenome (GOLD analysis project Ga0209166, IMG submission 187151) | Surface soil microbial communities from Centralia Pennsylvania, which are recovering from an underground coalmine fire - Coalmine... | ecosystem: Environmental > Terrestrial > Soil >...
TGGCTTCTTCTGCTTCGAAATCCCGACTGAGTTTTTCGGCAAAGAATTCCTGAGCTGAGTCTTTTGTACGATCGGTCGACATGGTCCCCACGCGCTCCCTAAAATAGTTTATATGAGACCTGCCCGGCGGCGTAAATCAGAAGTTAGGTGACTGGTTACAAACCGCAAATCGGGGCGAAGCTAAACACCGATGCGGCGGGCGGCGGCGGAGATGGGGGCGTCGTTGATGCTGGCGATGCGGCGGCGCATGAGACCGTCGGGATCGAATTCCCAAAGTTCGTTGCCATACGAGCGGAACCACTGGCCGGAATCGTCGTGCCATTCGTATTCGAAAGTGACGGCGATGCGGTTTCCGTTGAAGGTCCAGAGAGTTTTCTTGAGGCGATAGCCGAGTTCGCGGTCCCATTTGCGGCGAAGGAAAGCCTTGATTTCGTCGCGGCCGTTGAGAAATTCAGCGCGGTTTCGCCAGATGGAGTCCGGCGTGTAGCCAAGAACCACTTTTTCGGGGTCGCGGGTGTTCCAGAGGTTTTCGGCGGCCTGGACTTTGGCGAGCGCGGTCTCTGCTGTGAAGGGCGGAACGATTTTTTGCGTCATGGTGGAAACGCCTCGGTTTGACTTTAAGCCGGAAAAAGATCGGCAAAAAGGGGAAGATTGCCATTGGATGCGAAACTTCTTGAGACGGTTTGCGTCTTTTATAGGGTGGCAGGGCAGGGTGTGCCCGAAAAGGCCTATCTACCCACGATCCGATGGAGGAAATATGAGTTTTACGGGGAAACGAGCGGCGCGGAGCCTGTTTGCCGTGGCGGCGTGCGCGGCGCTGGGCGTGTGCGCGGCGGCGCAAGAGAAGAAAACGACGGCGAAGATGGGTGGAGGAAAGACGGAGGCGGCGGCGTTCCAGGTGCCGGTGGAATATTACAAGCTGCCGAACGGATTGCGGGTGGTTCTGTCGCAAGACCATACGGCCCCGACGGTGTGCGTGGCGGTGTATTACCGGATTGGGTTTCGAATCGAGCCGAAGGACAGAACGGGATTTGCGCACCTGTTCGAACACATGATGTTCCAGGGATCGCAGAATTTGGGAAAGATGGAGTTCATCAAACTGGTGCAACAGAACGGCGGGACGCTGAACGGATCGACGCGGTTCGACTTTACGAACTACTTTGAAATTTTACCGTCGAACAAATTGGAGACGGCGCTGTGGGCCGAAGCGGACCGGATGAGCGGCCTCGCGGTGAACGAAGACAATTTGAAGAATCAGCAGGGCGTGGTGGGAAACGAAGTGAAAGTGAACGTGATCAACCGGCCGTACGGCGGGTTTCCGTGGCTGCAAATGCCGCAGTATGCGAACACGAACTGGTTCAACGCGCACAATTTTTACGGCGACTTGAAGGACATCGAGGCGGCGACGATTCCGGACGTGCAAAGCTTTTTCAAGACGTACTATGCGCCGAACAACGCGGCGCTGGCGATTGTGGGCGATTTTGAAACGGCGGAAGCGAAACAATGGGTGGAGAAATATTTTGGAAAGATCGCGGCGTCGCAACTGCCGCCTCCGCCGGATTTGACGGAACCGAAGCAGGAAAAAGAGAAACGCGTGACGGAAGGCGATGCGCTGGCAAAACGGCCGGCGATGGCGATCGCGTACCACATGCCGGAACGGAATACGCCGGAATATTACGCAATGGGGCTGATCAACCAGATATTGGTCGAAGGGGACGACAGCGCTTTGTATCAAGAGCTGGTGCAGAAGCGCGGGCTGACGGATGGAGTCGAGGGCGGCATCAACTACCTGGGAAACATGTTCAATTACAAGGGGCCGATGCTGTGGATGGCGGATTTGAAATACGACCCGACGACGAAGCCGGAAGCGATCGTGCAAGCGGCGGACAGTGTGATCGAGCCGCTGCGAACGAAGCCCGTGGACAAGGCGACGCTGGATCGCGCGCTGGTGAAACTGCGGTCGGGCTTGTACGACAGCATTGGAACGTTTTCCGGTTTTGGGCTGGCGGATTTGCTGGCGAGCTTTGCGCTGTTTGACGACGATCCGGCGCGCGTGAACGCGCTCGTCGGACAATTTGAAAAAGTGACACCGGAATTGATTCAAAAGACGGCGCAGGAATATCTGCGGCCGGAAAATCGCACGATCCTGATTCGCGAACCGAAACAAGCGGAAGCGGCTGCGGCCCCCGCGAAGAACCAGTAAAGGAGAGGACGATGAAAACGATGAGGAGCGGGAAAACTTTATTGGCGATCGGAACGATGTTGACGATGAGCTTCTGCGCGAGCGCGCAGAAACAGGCGCCGCCGCAAGGAAGCACGCCGAAACCGTTTACCGTGCCGGAGCATGAGACGTATTCGCTCCCGAACGGGATGAAAGTGACGCTGGTGCCGTACGGGAATTTGCCGAAGGTGACGGTGAGCGCGGTGGTGAACGCGGGAAACTTGAACGAACCGGCGGAACTGCCGGGGCTGGCGGACTTGATGGGACATTTGATGAAGGAAGGAACGAAGACGCGCACGTCGAAGCAAGTGGCGGAAGAGAGCGCGGACATGGGCGGGTCGCTGGCAGTGAACGTGGGTGTGGACGAGAGCGACGTTTCGACGGACGTGCTTTCGGAGTTTGGGCCGAAAGCGATTGCGCTGGTGGCGGACGTGACACGAAATCCGCTTTTCCCGGAAAGCGAACTGGCGCGGATCAAGAACGACATGCTGCGGCAACTGACGATTCAGAAATCGGTGCCACAGAGCATCGCGCTGATGCGCTTTCGGAAATTGCTGTACGGCGATCACCCGTACGGAACGGTGTTTGCGACCGAAGATGCGATTCAGAAAATGACGCTGGCCGACGTGAAAAAGTATTACGACGGAAATTTTGGCGCGCAGCGAACGCACCTGTACGTGGCGGGGCGGTTTAATACGGCGGCAGTGAAGAAGGCGATTGCGGCGAGCTTTGGGACGTGGTCCAAAGGCGCGGCGCCGACGCCGGATGTGCCGCAAGTGAAGCCGAATCACACGCTGGACTTGACGGACCGGCCGGGAGCGGCGCAATCGACGTTGTATGTGGGATTGCCGGTGGCGAACGCGGCGAGCGAAGACAACATTCCGCTGCTGGTGACGAATTCGCTGCTCGGCGGATCGTTCGGATCGCGCATCACGTCGAATATACGCGAACAAAAAGGCTACACGTATTCGCCATCGAGCCAGATTTCGCGGCGCTATCACGACGCGTACTGGGCGGAGGTGGCGGACGTGACAACGAAATTCACCGGCGCATCGCTGAAGGAGATATTTGGCGAAGTGGAACGACTGCAAAAAGAAGCGCCCTCGGCGGCGGAGCTGAAAGGCATTCAGAGCTTTCTTTCGGGAATTTTTGTGCTGCAAAATTCGTCGCGCGGCGCGCTGATTGGGCAGCTTCGCTTTGTGAATCTGCAAGGGCTGGGAGACGCGTATCTTTCCACGTACGTGCAGAAGGTGAATGCGGTGACGCCGGCCGACGTGCAAAAAATGACGGCGCAATACATCAAGCCGGAACAGATGACGATTGTGGTGGTCGGCGACAAGGCGCAGGTGAGCGAACAACTGGCGCCGTACATGAAGGGCAATTCGCAAACGCACTAAGAGCGAACGTACGGACGGGGTTTAGCCCGCGCGCGGAGTGCGGCGACGCGGCGGAGCAGCCGGGATCAGGCGACGATTGCGCTTGGCCTTTTCGGCATAAAGATGTTCGTCGGCTTCGGAGAGGAGCCGCTCGATGCGTTCGCCTTCGCCGCGATAGATGGAAATGCCGATGCTCGCCGAAAGCGGCGGCTGCTCCTTGTCTTGCGCCATGACGGTGTGAATGCGCTGCACGACGCGCTCGGCTTCTTCCTGTTCTGTTTCCGGCAGCACAAGAGCAAATTCATCGCCGCCGTACCGCGCGGCGGTATCAATGGCGCGGCAATTGACGCGAAGTGTGTCGGCAACGCGGCAAATTGCGCGGCTACCGACGAGGTGGCCGTGGCCATCGTTAATTTTTTTCAGGCCGTCGAGATCGAGCAAGAGAAGCGCGAAGGGGCGGCCGGTGCGGTTGGTGCGCTCGGTTTCGTTTTCGAGGACGTCAAGCAAGCGGCGATAGTTGGCGAGGCCGGTGAGCGGATCGCTGACGGCGAGATGGCGGACCTGTTCGAAGAGGCGCGCGTTGTCGAGAAGCGCGCCGCCGAGAGCAACGGCGTATCCCATGATGCTCAAACCCTGAGAAAGAACGAATGGCGCGTCCAGCAGGCGTGCGGACTGCGAGGCCGCGAGCTGACCGGCAAAATTGAGCCAACTGGCGGCGTAGACCGAGCGGTCGAAGGCGGAATCGTTGTACCGGAGGCGGCGACGGTACCAGACAAGCGCGACAAGATAGATCGCGGCGGGAAGCAACTGCTGCGGACTCGGAATGAAGGCGAGCTGGTGCGGCGACATTTCCGTGGGCAGCTTGCGGACGGCGGTGCTTATGATGTAGGTGAAAAGGACGACGGTGAAAAGTGCGCCGGCGATTTCGCCCTTGGGGTGGCGCGAACGCGGCAAGAATTTTTCAACGAGGAGCGCGACGACCAAGAGGAGCGCGAGGATCATGCGGCCGAGCCAAAGAGCTACGGGCGCCCAATGGACCTTGAGGACCGGCTGTGCCGGCAGGTCGAAAAAGAAGAGGCTGGAGGCTACGAGGACTGAACCGGACAAAAGAAAGCCGGAACCAAGGATTAAGGAGATGCGGTCTTGCGTGCCCTGGAAACGAACCAAGGCGACAGCCGAAAAAACGAAGGCGAGGAGGCCGGTGACGATCTGGAGGTAGCCTTGGAGGGCAGCGTCCGCGTCAACGGGTATAGGGCGGATCCAGAGGGCGAGCAGGAGAATGGACAGGAATGCGACGACATGCCAAAAGGCAGGGGTCGCGCCACCACGTCCGGGTTTGAGATAGGCTTCGCCCATATTGTTTTTCTGGCCGGGGCGGATCACCTATCTAATTAGACCCTGAAACCCCGCCTGGAGTTTCGCCGAAAAGCAGAGGCGTGTGAGAGAAAGGATACTGTCCGGATAGAACTTTCGCTGCTGTACGAAGGTACAGGTGTGGAAAACGGGAGAGCGCAACCGATTGCGGGCGAGAAAATTGGGCTTGCGGAGGCGGGAGGGCATCCGGCACAATCATCGCGCTTAAAACGATTCAATAAACGGATTTTTTGAGAAAGACACGGAAGAGGAGGAGAACCGTTTGAGCAACGAAAACGCCGGAACCAAGATTGGATTGCGCCGGTCTTTGACGCTTTGGGATTTGATTTTGTACGGAATGATCGTGCTGCAGCCGGTGGCACCGATGTCGGCATTTGGCGCGTTGAGCGACCGCGGGCGCGGGCACGTGGTGACGGCGGTGCTGATTGCGATGGTGGCGATGATGGCGACGGCAGTCAGCTACGGGCGCATGGCGCAAATCTATCCAAGCGCGGGGTCGGCGTTCACATACGTTGCGCGAGAGATTCATCCGGCGGCGGGATACGTCACCGGGTGGAGCATGGTGATGGATTACATTGTGAACCCGCTGATTTGCACGGTGTGGTGCGCGGGGCAGGCGCATGAGTTTGCGCCGGGAATTCCTGTTTGGGGATGGAAGATATTTTTTGCGGTGGTTTTCACGTTGTTGAATCTGCAGGGGATCAAGACTTCGGCGCGGGTGAATGCGGGTTTGACGGCGGCAATGAGCTGCGTGGTGGTGGTGGTCTTCGTTTCCGCGATTCGGTACATCATGGGCCAGCCGCACAATGACCCCGGATTTTTCACGCGGCCTTTTTACGACCCGGCGACATATACGACGGGCAATTTGTTCGGGTGCACGTCGCTGGCGGTGCTGACGTACATCGGGTTCGACGCGATTTCGACGCTTTCCGAAGAGGCGGAGAATCCAAAACGAAATATTTTGTATGCGACGGTGCTGACGTGCCTGGTGATTGGAATTTTGTCGGCGTCGGAAGTTTATATCGCGCAATTGATTTGGCCCGCTTCGCAATCGTTTCCGAATCAAGATTTAGCTTATGTGTACGCGGCGGCGCGAACGTGGGCTCCCCTATTTAAAATTGTGGGGTTTACGCTGCTTATCGCGAACTTCGGGTCCGGGATGGGGGCGCAGATTGGCGCGGCGCGGCTTTTGTATGGGATGGGGCGAAGCAACGCGTTGCCGAAATCGTTTTTTGGCGCGGTGGATCCGAAGCATCACGTTCCGCGAAACAACGTGATTTTCATTGGCGTCATCGTGGTGATCGGGGCGTTCTTTTTGACGTTTGAGCAAGGCATCGGCCTGCTGAATTTTGGCGCATTGATTGCATTTATGGGCGTGAATGCGTCGGCGTTCATGCGGTATTTTGTGCACGAAAAAAAACATACGCTGGGAAATTTCGTTCCGCCGATTGTCGGATTTGTTGTGTGCGGCATATTGTGGTGGACGCTGAGCAATCAGGCCAAGATTGTTGGCGCCATCTGGATGGCGGTGGGGATTGCGTTTGGCATCTGGAAGACGCGCTGGTTCCGCGAACCGCTGTCGTTTGAAATGCCTGCCGAGTAAAGGGCGGCGCGTTCCTTATGAAGCCACCATTGCAATCGGAGGCGAATGTGCCGGATGATGCTGGCCACAGAGACGGCGGCGTGAAACGAACGAGCGGCAAAGGCATAACGGTAACGATGCGAGACGTGGCGCAGACGAGCGGTTTTTCGCCGGCGACGGTTTCGATTGTGCTGAACAATGCGCCGCTGGCGCAATACATTGCGCCGGCGACCAAGAAAAAAATCGAAGAAGCGGCGCGCAAGCTGGGATACCGGCCGAATGCAATGGCTCGTTTTTTGCGCAGCAAGCGGACGCACAGCGTGGGCGTGATGCTCATCGACATTACCGACCCGTTTTGCACGCCGATTCTGCGCGGCATTGAAAATTCGCTGTATCAGGCGTCGTACGCGCCGATTCTGGCCGACGCGCACAACCAGAAAAACCGGTTCGAGCGCGCGCTGGAAATGCTGCTGGAGCGGCACGTTGAAGCGCTGATCGTGGTGGCGAATTGGACGTTCGTGGATATTCATGTGCTTGCGGACTTCAACAAGCGAAACATCCCGGTGGCGACGATCGGATGGGAATTGCCGGGGGACACGGTGAGTTCGGTCATGGTGGACAACGAAGCCGGCGGGCGGCTGGCGCTCGAACATCTGTACAAACTGGGCCACCGAAAGATCGCGTTCATTCGCGGACCGAAGATGCTGATCGATTCCGCGCCACGATGGAAAGGAATTCAGAAGTTCGCGAGTTCGGCGGGATATGAGATCGATCAAACTCTGGTGACGCAACTGCCGGACGGACTCGATCCGAGCTCGGGATTTGACGGCGGATTCCGTTTGACGGAAGAGCTTCTGCAAAAGCGAAGAAAGTTTACGGCGCTGGTGGCGTTCGACGATCTGACGGCCCTCGGCGCAATTCGCGCGCTGACGAAGGCGGGGATAAAGGTTCCGGACCAGTGTTCCGTGGCGGGCTTCGACGATGTGGCGCTTTCGGCGATGTCGTCGCCATCGCTTACGACGGTGCGGCAGCCGCTGGAGACGATGGGAAATCTTGCGGTGAACGTGATTCTTGAAGGAATTACGGCGTCGCAGGAAAAGCGCGACTGGACGATTTCTCACCAGCGCACGAGCCCGGAGCTGGTGATTCGCGAATCGACGCGCGCGGTTTCCCTTTCGTCCGCGGACGACTGAACGATTCTCCGACAAACGGATTGACCCGCGAGGGCACCTGCCCGGTTTTGGTCCGAGAGGCCAGTTCCCTGCCTCCATCCCTGCGCCTAGACTCAGCGCACCCAGACACTGAGGAGGAGCCCATGAACCCGAAACGGCTCTTGTGGATTGCGGCGGGTACGCTGGCGTTGATCCTGGCGGCAGCGGCCAATGCGGCGAAATCGAATTTACCGAATTCGATTTTCGCGGCGCAAACGATATTCGTGGATAACCAATCGGGGTTCCCTGAACTCTCCAACGTGGCGTATCTCGAGCTTTCGCGCTGGGCGCGATTCGAACCGGTGGAATCGCGGGCAAAGGCGGACCTATCGATTGTGCTGACCGGGAGCAGCTTCGTGCGCGTGGTGGCGAGCGGCGAGATGCCATCGTACGACGCGAAAAGGACAAGCGTGCGGCCGGCGGAGCTGCCGGAAGCGGCGCCGAACGGCTATACGCGCGTGACGCTGCAAGACGTGAAATCTGGCAAGACGCTTTGGTCCGGCCTGGTGAAAACGGATGGGCCGCGCGTGAAAGGGCGGCTGCTGGACGGATTTCGCGAGGCGTACGACCAGGCGGACAAGATTCGCTACAAAAGGTAGCGGCAGCTTCGCGATCGCCGCTTAGTGAGCGGCGTGGACGGTTTGCGGCGCGACGTTGAAACCATCGACGATGAGTTCGGGATGTGCTGCGCCCAAGTCGGATTTGCGCACGGCGACGCGTACTTCGCGCCGCTCGCCGGGAAGAAGTGAAATGTAATTGTCGTCCCAGAATGCAGGAAGGATTTCGGTTTTGTCCGCGGCCTTCACCAAACGCAGATGAATGAGGAATGCAAGACCCGTTCCGGCATTGTGCAGCGTCACCTGGAATTCATTGTCGTGGTCGTTGCCGGGCAGCGACTTCCACGTGGTTTTGACGGAGGCGGCGGGAAGCGTTTGAAGCGAAGTGAAATCGGCAAAGTCGGTCTGCGGCGTGTAATACCACTCGGATTTGTCAAAGTTCAAAACGTCAGGCTTTGTGGAAAGCCAATAAAAATTTCGGCTAAGCAATTGTCCGGCAGGCGACGACAGCTGCAGAGTCAGGAAGTAGGTTGAGGAAATTCCTTCCGGCTCGGGAATAGCGAACGAGCGGGCGACACCGTCGGCATCGACATCCAGAATCGCATCGCGCGAAAATTTCTCGGTCATCGTGAAGTCGTAGAGCTTCGCGACGACCTTTAGCCCCTTGTGGACAGCTTGCGTGCTGTTGACGACGGTAACCGTGCGGTCGTCGAGGGAAAATTGCACGTGCACCGGTTCGAGCGCCTTCTTCGAACCGAAATACCCGCCCGCGGCACGCAGATCGTAACTGTAAAGATGCCAGATGAGGCCAGGCCAGGCGTTGTTGAGCATCCACTGAATGACGCCGGTGGATTTGTATTTGTTGCGGCCATAGGCTTCGAACATGGCGCGCTGGCCTTCGTAGCTCATGGCTTGGGATTTCCAGGCAAAGTCGGCGGCGCTTTTCGGTTCTCCATAACGCTTTTCGAGAGCGGCGGAGTAAATGCCGAGCGTTTTGAACTGGCCGCCGCCGGAGTGAAAATTCCAAAAATCGTTAATCGGCCAAAGTTTATCTTCCGGAAGGAAGGTTTTTAATTCTTCGAGAGGAGGAACGGCCGGGCCGGGACTCGTCTCCGTATTGAAGCCATATGCGCCGCCGTTTTTTGTGTCGATCGTCCAATAGTTTGCGGGAACGTATTCATATGGCCCGCTCATTTTGACGCCGGTTTTGCCGGTGATGTCGGTGTCTTTGGCCGTGGCGGACGAGATGACCGGCTTATTCCAGTGAGTTTCCTTTTCGACGTCGAGATAGGCCAACTCGCGATCGTGTGGCGGCGGATTATCGCTGCCGTTGAGCCACATCAAAAGGCTCGGATGAGAGCGAAGGCGAAGCATTTGATCTCGCAATGAAAAAACGGAAACCTGTTTCGATTCCTCGCTCCACTTGCCCCATTTTTCCCAGGCGTCGCAGCAGCACCAGCCGGCCATGATGAGAATGCCGTCGCGGTCGGCGCGCTCCATGAAGGATTCATCCTCGAGTTTGCCTTCAAGGCGAATGGTGTTGAGGCCCATTTCTTTTACATAACGAAACTCGGCTTCACGGCGCGATTCGTCCACGCGCAGCATCATGTCCGGCGCCCAACCGCCGCCGCGAATGAGAACGGGCTTGCCGTTGATTTTGAGGAGGCGGTAGCCCTCGGGGGTGAGTTCGGAATCGGTCTGGACGAGCCCGACCGATTTTTCCTGGACGTCGGAGACGGCGGAATTGGACTCGACGAATTCGAGGCGAAGATGATGGAGATACGGCTGGCCCATTTGATAAGGCCACCAAAGTTTGGGCTTAGAGAGATTGAGGGATTTGGCGGTGTCCGGCGAAAAGACGATTTCTTTTTTTTCGGAGGCGGCAAGCTCGACGGGCTGCGAAAATTCCACCGGAACGGCGGCGCCGTGGAGCACTCCGCGGAGGGTTCCTTTGACCGGAGACGTGGTTGCGTTCGTGAGTTCGGCGCGAACGGTGAGATGAGCAGCATCGGTGCTTGGAAGATCGAGCTTGGTTTCGACCGTGGCGTGGCGAACGGTTACGGGACCGGTGGCCGACAAAACAACTTCCTGCCACAAGCCCATGTCTTTGTCGGGCGGAGTGGGATTCCAATCCACCCAGGTGATACCAAGTTCAGCGGCATGTGGCGGCGTGACGGCGACGGCCAGAGCGTTTTTCTCTCCAACGCGAACGAAATCGGTGACGTCAAACTCGTAACGCCGGAAGGCGCCGGCGACGATATCTGGTCCAGCAAGTTTTTTGCCGTTGATCCAGATGTCGGCCCGATAGTTGATTCCTCGAAACGCAAGCCAGATGCGCTTTCCTTTGTCCGAGGCGGGAACGGTGAACTCTTTGCGATACCACCAGGGCACAGCATACGGACTATCGTCCGGCACTTCTTCGTTGGCAAACTGGCCGCCAACTTTGTAATTGATGCCGGGGACGGAACGAAGATTCATGCCGAAGTACGGATCTTTGTACACACCATTTTCGACAAGCACGGCGAAGACCGTTTTTGGCGCGGACGTGGAATACCAGCCCTCGGTGGAGAAGCCCACGGCGGAAACTTGTTCGGGCGGCGCGGAGATTTTGGCGGAGGATTGCACTTTCCAACCGTCGCGCAAGACGGAGCCGGCGTCGGCGAACAAAAAAGGAGAGAGAGCAGCGCAAAAAATGAAACACGCGAACGAACGAAGAATGAAATGGGGAATGGAGTGCCGCCGAATCCGTTCGAAGAGTCGCATACGCCGCCCTCGATTACGATTTAAACCGATTGAATACAGCATAAAACGCTGGACCGGTGGACCAGCGCCGCGTAGTGTAGCCGCAAGGCGGGAGCAGCACAAGGGCAATGAAGGAAAAGAAGGCAGGACACTTCGCGCGCCTTCTTTCTCGGAATTGCGCTGGATTATTTTGTGGGCGGCAACCAGGCCGCGTTGGCGTGCATGAATTCCGTCTGGGCCAGCTCCGTACGCAACCGGATGCCGACCAGTTTTCCCTTGGGGCCGCCGTCACCGGCAAACGAAAGCAGATATTGGTTGTTGAGATGCATCAGCAACTCGTCGAGATACGGCTTGAAGGAGACCGGCGCCGACGTGCCGAGGTAATACGATTCACCGCCGGTTTCGATGGACAACTTACTCAAATTGTTTTGCGCCGTATTCACAAGAAAAAAGGAACGGCTGCGATGGCCGGAGTCCGGCGAATAGATGCTCCAAAGATTGATGTTGTTTTTTTCCGCGATGGAAATGGCCGTGTCGACGTCTGGATAAATTGGACTGAAGCCGCCTCGGAAATAGTCAATGCCGGAAGAAATCAGAAGGAGCGAACGGGCATCGCCGGTGGAGGGCCAGCGCTTCATCCAATCCATTACGGAAAGGTACGGACTGGAGAAGGCAGCCGGACCTCCCAGCGGTATGCGTAAAGCCTTGGCGGCGCGCGCGTGATCGGCAGTGAAATCCTGCGCCAGCCGAACCGTGCCGTTCGACGCGTACCCGACGGCAACAAGCGTCGTTGGCGGCAGCGCTTCGATGAATTGCTTCATGTCGTTCCATTGCGTGGCCACTTCGCTGTCGAGCGAATCGTCAATTAAAATAGCGAGCGAACCTCTTTCGGCTTTGACCCAGCGTGCGATCTGCTTGCGGTCTTTTCCCTGCGAAAGCTGCACGTCTCCTTGATTCACGGCCGGGGGCGCGCCCTTCTTGCTGGTTGCGGTCACGGTGATCGTTGCGCTGCCCGCGGGTGCGGGCCGCTGCGCGAGAGAAACGGCGGGGGTGAGAGACGCTAGCGCCATGGCGAACGCGAGTGCGACACGCGGGAATTTAGTGGACATTTTTTTGTCTCCTGGCTCGGTACAACGGAGCCTCTCATTCTTTAGATGCGGGCTGAGAGGAAATGAGATATACCATGTCCCCGGTAATTGGCCGTCCGACTCCCGCCGTGAAAGATCTTGGGCATGAATCCGCGGTTGCAAACGATCAAAGAAATTGAGGGTGTGCAGTTCGACCTGTGCGTTGTGGGCGGCGGAGCGACGGGCGCCGGGTGTGCCTTGGACGCGCAACTACGCGGCCTGCGCACGCTGCTCGTGGACGCGGGCGACTTTGCGTCCGGGACGTCCAGCGCCTCCACCAAACTGGTGCACGGAGGCGTGCGCTACCTCGAACAAGCGGTGAAAACGTTTGACCTTGCCGAGTACCGCATGGTGCAGGGCGCATTGCGCGAACGATCGTACATGCTGCGAAATGCGCCGCACCTGGCGCATGCAGCGGAATTTCTTGTGCCGGTGTATTCGTGGTTTCAGGCGACGTATTTTCGAATTGGATTGAAGATCTACGATTTGCTCGCGGGCAAGAAAAATCTTTTTCCGAGCAAGATTTTATCGAGAGAAGAAACACTCGCGCGATTGCCTGGTTTGAAGGCCACCGGCCTTTACGGCGCCGTCGCTTATGCGGACGGACAATTTGACGATGCGCGCTACGGGATGGCGCTCGTTCGGTCTTTTCAAGCGGCGGGCGGAACGGCGTTGAATTACTGTCGCGTCGAGCGCTTCCGGCGATCGAATAACGGAAATATTGATGGCGTCGAACTGCACGACGCCATCGGCCAAACGAACCTGTCTATTCCGGCGAAAATCGTCGTGAACGCCACCGGTCCGTTTTCCGATAAAATCCGCCAGCTTGCGAATCCGAGCGCCTCGGCGCGACTGCGACCGAGCAAAGGAGCACATCTTCTATTTCCCGCGGAATTATTTAAGGGGAATGACGCGCTGCTTGTTCCGGAAACGGAAGACAAGCGAGTGATTTTTGCCGTACCGTGGCAGGGGCGTTTGCTGGTCGGGACAACGGAAGAGGAAGCTACGGCGGAAACGAAGATGACCGTCGGCCGCGAGGAAGCGGAATATATTTTGCGGCAAATCAATCCATATCTGTCGCAACCATTGCGCGCCGAGCAAGCCGTGAGCGGATTTGCCGGCCTCCGGCCTCTGGTTGCGGCCGGAGGCGACAAACATTCGACGAAAGAGTTGATTCGCGACCACGAGGTGGAAGTCGATAAGAATAGCGAACTCATCAGCATTCTCGGTGGAAAATGGACGACACACCGGTTGATGGCGGAAGATACGGTCAACACCGTGCAGAGGAAGTTAGGAAGAGCCGTAGTGGAGAGTGCGACGAAGGATCATCCACTCGACGGGGCGAAAGGATTTGCCGCTAATCTGGCCGAAACATTGGCTAGAGAGAATGGATTGGCGGTCGCGACAGCGAAACATCTTGCGAGTAAGTTTGGCGGGAACGCGGCGCGCGTGCTGGAAGTGGCTCGCGACCGTGCGGAATTGAGATTGCCACTGATTGAGGGTTTTCCCGCGCTGCGAGCGGAAGTGGTTTACTGTGCGCGAGAAGAATCCGCGCAAACGATCGAAGACGTGCTTGCGCGAAGGCTGGGGCTGCAACTCTACGATTGGCGATTGTCCATTGTGGCTGCGCCGGTCGTCGGCGAATTGCTTGGCCGCGAGCTGAGCTGGGGCGAATCGGAGAGAGCGGAAATGATCGTAAAGTACGTGGAACGGATTCGTGGATATTTGCGGGAACTTGGACTGAGCGAGGCATGAGCACGTGAAAAACCATCTCGGAGCAATCGATCAAGGGACGACGAGCACGCGATTCATCGTATTCGACAAAGCCGGGCGCATCGTAAGCGTTGCGCAAAAAGAGCACGAGCAGATTTTTCCGCAACCGGGATGGGTGGAACACAACCCCGAAGAAATCTGGCGGCGAACGCAAGAAGTAATCTCTGAGGCCCTGGAAAAGGGAAAATTGACCGCCAACGATTTGGCGGCGATTGGGATCACGAACCAGCGGGAAACAACCGTCGTCTGGGAGAAAACAACGGGCAAGCCGGTGGCGAATGCCATCGTGTGGCAAGACACGCGGGTGAGCCCGGACGTCGCGCACTTCAGCGCGCAAGGCGGACAGGACCGTTTTCGCGCAAAAACGGGATTGCCGCTCAGCACATATTTTAGCGGTCTGAAGCTGCGGTGGATTTTGAAGAATATCCACGGCGCGGCGCAACGCGCAGAAGCGGGCGAACTTCTGTTTGGAAACATGGATACGTTCCTTCTGTGGAATCTGACCGGCGGCCCGCGCGGCGGCGTGCACGCGACAGACGTGACGAACGCGAGCCGAACGCAGCTTTTGAATTTGAAGACGATGGCCTGGGACGATGAACTGCTGCGGGCATTTGAAATTCCGCGCGGCGTACTGCCGCAAGTGATGTCGAGCAGCGAGGTGTACGGCACCGTGGCGGACGGGCCGGCCAAAGGCGTATCGATTGCCGGCATTCTGGGGGACCAACAAGCGGCGCTGGTGGGGCAGGCGTGCTTCCGCGCCGGCGAAGTGAAGAATACGTACGGAACCGGCTGCTTCCTCCTGATGAATACGGGCGAGCAGGCGGTCCCATCGCAATACGGATTATTGACAACGGTCGCGTACAAGTTTGGCAACGCTCCAGCCCGCTTTGCGCTCGAAGGAAGCGTTGCGATTACCGGCGCGCTTGTGCAGTGGCTGCGAGACAATCTTGGACTGATCGCAAAAAGCCAGGATGTGGAAACGCTGGCGCGAACGGTGAAAGACAATGGTGGAATTTATTTTGTGCCCGCGTTTTCCGGACTGTACGCACCGTACTGGAAAGAATCCGCACGCGGCATAATCGCGGGGCTGACGCGCTACGCAAACAAAGGGCATCTCGCGCGCGCCGTGCTTGAAGCAACTGCGTATCAGACGCGCGAGCTCGTTGAAGCGATGGAAAAAGACGCGAAGATTCCGCTCGCTGGACTGCGCGTGGACGGCGGGATGGTGTCGAACGAACTGCTCATGCAGTTTCAAAGCGACATTTTGAATCGTGAAGTGGTGCGTCCGATGGTGGCGGAAACGACGGCGCTCGGCGCGGCGTACGCGGCGGGGCTTGCCGTTGGCTTCTATCAGGGCACGGACGAATTGCTGGCAAACTGGAAGGCCGACCGCACGTGGAAGCCGACGCTCGCCGAACAGGAACGCGAAAAACTTTACCGCGAATGGAAAAAGGCGGTCACGCGATCGTTCGACTGGGCAGAGAATTAAAAGGAGAAACTGGATGACATCTCCCTGGCTTGGAGAATTTCTGGGGACGCTGATCCTGATTTTGCTTGGCGACGGCGTGGTGGCCGCGGTGCTGCTGAAGAAATCAAAAGCGGAAGGTGGCGGTTGGCTTGTCGTCACCACGGGCTGGGCGTTTGCGGTGATGTGCGGCGTTTTTACGGCAATCGCGTGTGGAAGCAACGATGCGCATTTGAATCCGGCGGTGACGCTGGGATTCGCCGTGCGCGCCGGCGCTTATGGAAAATTTCTGCCGTATCTCTCGGCGCAGGTATTGGGCGCAATCGCTGGCGCCGCGCTGGTTTGGCTGCAATATTTGCCGCACTGGAAAGAGACGTCCGACACTGGACTCAAGCTCGGCGTGTTTTGCACCGCTCCGGCAATTCGAAATACAGCGACGAATCTGGTGAGCGAAGTGATTGCGACGTTCGTGCTCGTGTTCGTCGCCGGTGCGATCTTCTCAAAGAGCGTATCGGCGACGGGACCGGCCGCGGGGCTTGGACCATACCTGATAGGCAGCTTGGTGTGGGGCGTGGGCCTTTCCCTCGGTGGCTCGACTGGATACGCGATCAATCCCGCACGCGACTTCGGACCGCGGCTTGCGCACGCGATTTTGCCGATCGCGGGCAAAGGCGGCTCGGATTGGACGTATGCGCCGATTCCGATTGTTGGCCCGCTCGCCGGCGGGGCGTTGGCCGGATGGGCCTTGAAATTGTTGTCGATCCAATAGCAGACCTACGACATTGTGGCAATTTATGGTCCGCAATGATTTTCTTGTACCTCGGAGACGCTCATGAGCGTGATGCGGTCGCTGCTGCTCGCTGCTTCACAAAATACCTGGTTGCGCGAGCATGCGTCACATTACCAATTTGTCCGGCGAAGCGTTGCGCGCTTTATGCCGGGCGAAGAGATCGACGATGCGCTTGCGGCCGCGAAGCTCCTGGAAGCAAAGCGAATTGGCGGTGTGTTCACTCACCTCGGCGAAAACATCCGCGACGCGAGCGAAGCCGACGAAGTGACGCAGCACTACTTGATCGTTCTTGAACGAATCCGCGCCGCCGGATTGAAAACGGAAATCTCCGTCAAGCTGACGCAACTTGGTTTGGACCAATCCGTGGATCTGTGCAGTGCGAACGTACGGCGCATTCTGCAAGCGGAGGACGGCGACAAAACCGTCTGGATCGACATGGAAGCCAGTTCGTACGTCGATGCAACCCTCGAAGTCTATCGGCGGGCGCTTTTCGAATTTCCGCGTACGGGCGTTTGCCTGCAAGCTTATTTGTTCAGGACAAGAAAAGATCTGGACTCGCTCCTGCCCCTGAAGCCCTCGGTGCGGCTGGTAAAGGGCGCATACAAGGAGCCACCCGACGTGGCCTTTCCAGAGAAAAGGCACGTCGACGAAAACTACCTTTCGCTGGGCGAAACCATGCTGCGCGCACAGCGCGACGGCGTCATGCTGCGCGCTGCCTTTGGCACGCACGACACCGCAATGATCAAACGCTTGGCTGAATTTTGCGCGCAAGAACAGATGGCAAAGGCGGCGCTGGAAATTCAAATGCTATATGGAATTCAGCGCGCGGAACAGGAACGTCTGGCGGCAGAGGGCCACCACTCGGCGGTGCTGGTGGCTTACGGGAAATATTGGTATCCGTGGTTCGTACGCCGCCTGGCGGAACGTCCGGCCAATCTGTGGTTCCTCGCAAGGAATATCTTCGTTCGCTGAGAGAACCGGTGCAGCCGGCGACCGTCACTTCCAGCCTTCCATGCCTTCGGTAATCGTGATGTAGCGATCCAACGGCAAGTTTGTGAACCGCTGCGTAAATCCGGCCGGTTTTGGCCACGTCACTTCGAGCGAGTCGATTTTTGTGCGGCTTCCAATTCCAAAGACGACGCGAGGATCATGCGACGAGAGGAAACTGCCGCCTCCCACTTTCATGCGGCTTCTCCGCAAATCGCCCGCCTGAATTGCCAGACGAGCCCCGACCGCATCGGGATTCGATTTTTCACCAATCAGCCGAATACCCAGCCAGTGATTACCCGTGGCCGCATGATTCTTGAGAAGAACCGGAGCGGCGTCGTTAACCGCAATCAAGACATCCACCGCGCCGTCGTTGTTAAAATCGCCGATCGCCATCCCACGCGCTGAAAGCGCCTGCGAAAAAATCGGACCACTTTGCGCGCTGACGTTGCGGAAAACCCTTCCTTCCCGATGATAAAGAAGGGGCGGCTCTTTATAAGTGACCAAATGCGAAGATTGCTCGATCAAGTCGTCGGGAAATCCGTTTGTGAGAAACAAATCCAGGTCTCCGTCGTTGTCGTAATCGAAAAACTTCAGTCCCCAGCCGCTCATCCACCGCGTGTCGAGGCCGATGCCCATGGGAATCGAAACATCCTCAAATGTGCCATCGTGTAAATTCCGGTAGAGCGAAAAAATCTCCTCGTCGATATTCGCCACAAAAAGGTCCATCCAGCCATCTTCGTCAAAATCGGCGGAATCCACGCCCATCCCCGATCGCGCGCGGCCTTCCGCGCTGTATGCGACTTCGGCGGCAAGGCCTGCCTCTTCGAAACGTCCTCCGCGATTCATGAACAAAAAGTTGGCGACCGTGTCGTTCGCGACGAACAGATCCATGTTTCCGTCGTTGTTGACGTCGGTTGCGACGACTCCCCACGCCTTGCCGAGAAAATTCCCGATACCCGTTGTTTTGCTCACGTCGGTAAACGTGCCATCACCGTTGTTGTGAAACAGGCGGCTGGGACGCGGCTTGTAAATGCGCGGGATACAGTAGTGATTCGTTCCGTCGCGTTCGGCTCCGCACTGGATTGTTTCGTCGAATTCCACAAACTGGCAGACGAATAGATCGAGCCGCCCATCATTGTCGTAGTCAAACCAAACGGCGCTCGAATTCCAACCGGGCGCGCCGACACCGGCCTTTTCGGTGACATCGGTAAACGTTCCGTCGCCGTTATTACGATACAAAATGCTGCGGCCGACTTGCGTGATATAAATGTCGGGAAAGCCGTCGCCGTTGTAATCGCCAACCGCAACACCCATACCGTAGCCGCCGCCGGCGACGCCGGCCTTTTCCGTGACGTCGGTAAATGTTCCGTCGCGATTATTTCGATAAAGCGCATTCCGCAATGGAAACAAAGGATTGTAGAAACTGCATTTCCCGCTGTTGACGAAATAAAGGTCCATCCAGCCGTCGTTGTCGTAATCCACAAACGCGCAGCCTGCGCCGGAAGTTTCCGGCAGGTATTTCTGCGGCGATTTGCCGGCCACGTGGACCCAGTGAATTCCACTTTGCCGCGGAAATATCTGCTCGAAGGGCGGCGGCGCTCCGGCTGCCGCGAAATCAGAAAGCGGACCGCTAAAAAGATTCCCGCCGGCGAAGGAGCCCAATTGTACGAGGAAAGCACGACGCGAAGGTGCGTACGCGGGTGTATCTGGAAAAAAGGGCGATCGAGGCATTGCGTAAACATACCATGCCAAAGCAGCGCACCGTGTTTCGTGAGTGGCGTCTTGCAAAGGATTTACGACGCAAGTGTGTTACTCTGCGCAAAAGAAAATTCGGCGCCGACTTTCTATGCGTTCAGAAACATTTCGAAGTCACATTTGGAGATTCGCGCTTCGCTCTGCGTTGTCCTCGACGATGCTATTTCTCGTCGCTTCTTCCGATGCCGGCGCTCGACAAACGACGAAATCGGATGACTTCGCAAACGCGGCTAAGGCGGCCGAGAACGCGCGCGAATCCGGACGCCGCCCGGAAGCCATCGAACTTTACAAGAAAGCGGTTGCGCTTAGGCCTGACTGGGCCGAGGGTTGGTGGTACCTGGGCACGCTGCAATACGACGCCGATCAATTTCGCGCAGCGATTCCGGCGTTCCAGCAGCTGACAAAGCTGATGCCGGAACTCGCGGCGGCGCGCAACTTCCTTGGTTTGTGTGAATACGAAACGGGCGCATACGATGCGGCAAAAACGGATTTCGAGCACGGACAGACAGCCGCGCAGCCCGACGATGAAGAGTCTGGCCGCGCCGCTGCATACCATCTTGCGCTGCTGTTGAATCGCGCGGGGGAGTTCGATCGGAGCGTTACGCTGATCGCGAAGGTGTTCGCGACGGGTTCATTTCCGACGGAAGCGCAATTTGCGCTTGGCATCGCGACGCTTCACGTTGCGCTGCTGCCACAGGAAATCGACCCGTCCAAAGACGCAATCGTAAGCAAGATTGGAGAGGCCGCCGCACTGCAGCTTCAGGGTCGCGCGGCGGCAGCGGCGCGTGTGTATGCGGAAGCGGCTGAACGAAACGCTCATTTTCCGTATATTCATTTCGCGTACGGCTCCGCGCTCGCCGCGAACGGGGACAACGAGGGCGCGCTGAAACAGTTTCGCGAGGAGTTGAATATTTTCCCGGCCAACGGCGACGCGCGAACTGCCATCGATAATCTCGAAGCAAAACGCGGCGGCACAATCGGCACGCGCGACAATTCAAACACACGACCGAAAATAAACTCTGCGACAACTCGAGATGCGGACATAGCGAAACTGTATTCACGAAGTGCACCCGATTCAACAACACACTCGGCAGCAAAACATCCGGCATCTACCGATTTTGAAGAAACGTTCGAACGGCTCAAACGCGACGCGGCGGCGGCGCAATCCGCCGGCAAATTCGACGAGGCGATCGCTTCGCTTGAAAAAGCGACCGCGCTGCAACCAAACTGGGACGAAGGCGTCTGGAATCTCGCAATGCTGAGCTACACGCGGGGCCGCCCGGCTGATGCGCTGCGAGCGCTTTCGATTTGGACGGCTCGCAATCCCAATTCCGGCACGGCTTGGGCCGTTATGGGCTTGTGCGAATTCGCGCTGCGTGACTTCGACAACAGTTTGCTCCACTTTGCGCGCGCCGATTCGCTCGGCTTCACCGGCTCCCCGGAATCCGTACGGACCGCGCGCTATCACTACGCCATGCTGCTTGTTCATGCCGGCAAGTTTTCCAAGGCGTCGCAGATTCTCTCTGAGCGCGCGTTAAATGCGGCGTCCGACAACGAACTGCAATTTGTTGGCGGGCTCGCCTCACTCCACCTTCAGCAATTTCCGGCGGAGGTTTCCACCGCGCAAAAACCGTTGGTAGAAAGAACGGGGAAGGCGATCGCTTTTTTGAACGTCAGCAAGTACGACGACGGCCTATCGGAATTGAAGCGCCTCGTCTCCGATTACCCCAAAGCGCCGCGACTCCATTTCTTGTACGGCAAAGGATTATCGGCGCTCTCGAACTATGACGAAGCGGCCGCACAATTCGAGCAGGAGACGAAACTTTCGCCGCTCGATTCGGAATCCTTCGTCGACCTCGCGCTCACGCAACTGCAACAACACCACGCCGAAGAAGCCCTCGCACCCGCGGAGCGAGCCACTCAGCTCGCGCCCGAATCCGCGGAAGCTCACTATGCGCTCGGCCGTGTGAATCTCGATCTCCGCCGCAACGATGCAGCCGCATCGGAGCTGGCACTTGCGGCGCGCCTCGCGCCATCCAGCCCAGAAATTCACTTCAATCTGGCCAAGGCCTACGCGCGCCAAAATCAACCGGAAAAAGCGGAAGCCGAGCGCGCCATTTTTGCGCGTCTCAGTGAACTCGCTGAACTGCAACGCGCAGGGAATCGGAATCAAACGTATGGCGAAAAACGCGGCGAAGGCACTTTGTCGTCGGCGCCGGCCGATCCGCGGCAATAGTTCAACGCCGGGGCAGCAGCCGGACGCACGGCGCTCACTTCGAGCGATGTTAATTTGCGGTGAGTGCGGCGTCCGCAATCGAAAGCGCGGCGTCCAGCGCCGCAACGCCGGCATCCACTTCCGATTCTTCGATAATGAGCGGCGGCGCGATGACGAAGTGGCTGACCCAAGCCTGCAGCGCCACGCCGCGTTTCAACGCTTCCGCCGCCACTTGATCCACAACGAGCGGCTTCCCTTCCACTTTGTCGCGCATCGTGTTAAACGGCTCTTTCGTCTGTTTGTTTTTCACCAGCTCCACTGCCCAGAACAATCCGATGCCTCGTACGTCGCCGATCGAAGGATGCTTCGCCGAGAGCGCTTTCAGCTTTTCGCCGAGATAGGCGCCGATTTTGTTCGCGCGTTCCACGAGCCCGAGCCGCTGCATTTCCTGAATCGTCGCAACGGCGGGCGCAAGCGTCATTGGATGCGCTTCATACGTGTGGCCATGCGCAAAATAATGATCGTCAAAATGCGCCGCGATTTTGGCAGTCGTCGCGCAAAGTCCGAGCGGCATGTACGCCGAAGTGATGCCTTTGGCAGTGACAAGAATGTCCGGTTGCACGTTCCAGTGATCGACTGCAAACCATTTCCCGGTACGGCCCCAGCCCGTCATCACTTCGTCCGCGATCATCAACACGCCGTGCGCGTCACAAATCTTCCGCAATCGCGGAAAATACTCCGCCGGCGGAATCAGCACGCCATTCGTACCGGTCACAGGCTCCAGAATCACGGCCGCGACGTTGCTCTCGTTCACAATCATGTGCTCGATGTAATCGACACACGCGATGTTGCACGATGGATAGGTGTGCTTGATCGGACAGTTATAGCAATTCACTTCTGGCGCAAAAATAAATCCCTGCGCTTTGCCGGCGGGTTCCATTGCCCACCGCCGTGGATCGCCCGTCGCCGCAATCGAAGCGGTCGTCGATCCGTGATACGACCGGTATCGCGCGATAATTTTCGTTTTCCCAGTGTACATCCGCGCAATCTTAAACGCCGCTTCGTTCGCGTCGGTCCCAGAGGTAGAGAAAAAGAATTTCGCAAGGCCCTTCGGCAATACATCCAGCAGCAAATTGCTTAACTTCGCGCGCGCGTCCGACGCGTACGATGGCGCGATGTATGGCAGCGCTCTCGCCTGTTCTTCAATCGACTTGATCACCGCGGGGTTCTTGTGCCCCAAATTGACGCACATCAATTGCGACGAAAAATCCAGATAACGCTTGCCGGCCGCATCGATGAAGTAGCAACCCTCTGCGTCAACGACGTGCAGCGGATTCCAGCTTTTCTGAAATCGCCACGTTCCGTAGTTCAATTTCTTTGTCGATTCGACGACTTGCGCCGACGTAAGTGAATCGCTCATGCGAAAAATGCCTCGTCTTCCGTAAGAATCGTTTATGTATGCCGAATAAAATCGATAATCAAGGTTCGACGGCGCGGGTTTGCATTGCGCTGGTTTCTGCCGCGTGTGCCTTGCCCATCAAAACGCAATACACGCCGGCGGAAATCAGAAATCCCACGAACCACGCGTAATCATACAGCCAACGGAGAGATGGCAAAAGCAATCCAACGAGTGCGACAAGCACTCCCAGTCCGAGCGCAATCATCGCCCGCCAATTCACGCCGCGGCTGTATTCATAGGCCCCGCCGCGCCGGTATAGCGCTTGCAGATCTAGCTTGCGGCTGCGAACGACGAAATAGTCCGCAATCATGATTCCCGCGATTGGTCCCAGCAGACCGGAATAGCCCACGAGCCAGCCAAAAATGTAGCTATTGAAGTCCGTTAAAAGTTTCCACGGCATCATCAATATCCCGATGACACCCGTGAACAACCCGCCGGTGCGAAATGAAATCAAGCGCGGATTCAAATTGGAAAAATCATTCGATGGCGAAACGACATTCGCCGCAACGTTGGTGTTCAGCGTCGCGACCAGTAACGCGACCAGCGCAATCGACGCAATCACCGGTTCGTGAAATCGCCCGAGGAGCGCCACCGGATCCCAAATCGCTTGCCCAAAGATCACGACCGAGGCGGAAGTCACCGCCACGCCAATGAATGAATAAATGGTCATCGCGGTGGGAAGTCCGATCGCTTGTCCCGTCATTTGCGCCTTCTGCGATTTTGCGTAGCGGGTAAAGTCCGGGATATTCAGCGCCACCGTCGCCCAAAATCCCACCATCCCCGTGAGCGACGGAACGAAGAATCGGAAGAATTCTCCGCTCGTCTTAAACTTGCTCGGCGTGCTCAATACCGGCCCCAAACCGCCTGCCTTCCGCGTAATCCACCACAAAAGCAGCAGGCCGACGCCAAGCATGAACGGCGCGCCGATGCCTTCGAGAAACTTGATGGTCTCAATGCCGCGCCAGACGACCAGCATATTCAGCAGCCAAAATGCGAAGAAGCACGCCCACGAAACGCCCGCATGATTCGCCGCGGCCGGCCAGAGCACAACGAGCATCGAATAAATCGCTTGCCCGCCGATCCAAGCTTGAATCCCAAACCACCCGCACGCCACGAGCGCGCGCAAAACGGCCGGAACATTTGCGCCACGTACGCCGAACGAAGCCCGAACATAGACCGGAAACGGAATGCCGTACTTCGTTCCCGCGTGCGCGTTCAAAATCATCGGCACGAGCACGATCAAATTGCCCAGCAGAATCGTTCCAATCGCCTGCTTCCAGCTCATTCCGCCCGCAATCAAACCCGACGCGAGCATGTACGTCGGGATGCAAACGCTCATCGCCACCCAGAGTGATGCGAAGTTGTACGTGCCCCAAGTGCGCCGCTCCAGCGGAATCGGCGCAAGATCTTTGTTGTACAGGCTGCTATCGTGGCCGGAAATCATGCCCAGGCACCGCCGTGCGCCGTCCGCCGCAGATACGCGCCGCGTCCCACTTTCGCGACGTACTTGCCGCGCTCGACAATCAGCTCGCCGCGCGAAAAGACCTGGCGCGCATTTCCGCGCACTTGGAATCCTTCGAACATCGAATAATCCACGCGCATATTGTGTGTCTTCGCGCTGATCGTGTGCTCCGCTTTCGGGTCCCACACCACAATGTCGGCGTCACTGCCCGCCGCCAGCGTCCCCTTTTTCGGATACATTCCGAAAATTCGCGCCGGCGCCGTCGAAACAATCTCAACGAATCGATTGATCGAAATCTTTCCGTCGTTGACGCCGTGATGATGCAGCAAATGCAATCGATTCTCGATGCCCGGCCCGCCGTTTGGAATTTTCGTGAAGTCGTCTTTCCCCAGTATTTTCTGGTCCTCAAAACAAAACGGACAATGATCGGTCGACACAACCTGCAAATTGTCGTCTTTCAATCCATCCCATAACTTCGGCAAATTTTCTTTTTCGCGCAGCGGCGGCGTAAACACGTACTTTGCGCCTTCAAAACCGGGCCGCTTCAACTCATCAATCGAAAGCAGAAGATATTGCGGACACGTTTCCGCGAACGCCGGAACGCCGCGGCTGCGCGCTTCGCGCACCTGGTTCAGCGCCGCCTCCGACGAAAGGTGAACGATGTATACCGGCGCATGCGCCATCTCGGCCAGTGCGATCGCGCGGTTCACCGCTTCCGCCTCCGCAATCGTCGGCCGCGTCAGCGCGTGATACACCGGCGCCGTTTTTCCTTCCGCCAGCGCCTGCTGCACGATCACATCGATCACGCTGCCGTTTTCCGCATGCATGCAAATCAGCGCGCCATTTTTCGAAGTTCGCTTCAGCGCCTTGAAAATCGTCGCATCGTCCACCATCAGCACATTCGGATACGCCATGAACAATTTGAAACTCGCCACGCCCTCCTTCACCATCTCATCCATGTCTTCAAGGCCAGCGCCGGCAAGGTCCGTCACAATCATGTGCAGGCCGTAATCGATGCACGCTTTTCCCTGCGCCTTTTCGCGCCACGCATCGAGCGCATCGCGCATCCTCGTGCCGCGCCCCTGAATGGCAAAATCCACAATGGACGTCGTCCCGCCGATCGCGGCCGCGCGCGTCCCCGTTTCAAAATCATCGCTCGACGTCGTGCCGCCAAACGGCATGTCCAAATGCGTGTGCGCGTCGATGCCGCCAGGCAAAAGCAACATCCCGCTGGCATCCAGCGTCTGATGGCCGGGCGCCGCCGCAATTCCCGCGCGCACTTCTTTGATCGTTTCGCCTTCCACCAAAATATCCGCCGCAAAACTCTTCTCGGCGGTCACGACGGTGCCGTTTCGAATGAGCAGTCCCATTAGTCGCACTTCCTCGCTGGATTCGACGCATTCCCCGCGCGTTGTTCCCACGATTGTGCCGGCAAATGCGTGTCCACTTGCTCCATCGTGATGCATCCCTCGACCGGACAAACGAGCGCGCAAAGATTGCAACCGACGCACTCGTCCGCGTCCACGCGAGGAATGCGCGCGAGTGGCGTCGCATACGGCTCCGCGCCTTCACCCGTTGCGTATTGATCCAGCTTTGGAATCGGCGTCATCGCGATGCTCTGCTTCGAAATCGCTTCGCGCATCGCCGGCGTCAAATGTCCTTCGCCGTTGGCCCCAACGCGATCCAAATGAATGCACTGGTGCGCGCCATCCCAGCAGGCCGTATAACACAACTCGCAACCAATACATTTTTCTTCATGAATCCGCGCGACAATCTTGTAATTCAGATTTAAGTGCTTCCATTCGTGCACGTTTGCCAGGCTCTTGCCTTGAAAATCCGCGATCCTCGCAAATCCTTTTTCCCGCATCCAATTCGACAGCCCATCGGCCATCTCTTCCACGATGCGGTAGCCATAGTGCATCACTGCCGTGCACACCTGCACGTTGCTGCATCCGAGCAATAAAAATTCCGCCGCGTCGCGCCAATCCGAAATGCCGCCAATCCCGCTCAGCGGCAGGCTCGCCTCCGCGTCGCCTTTCACCTGCTGCACCATGTTCAACGCAATCGGCTTCACCGCCGGTCCGCAATATCCGCCGTGCGACGATTTGCCATCCACATTCGGCCGCGGAATAAACGTCTCCAGATCAATTCCCGTTATCGAATTGATCGTATTGATTGCCGAAAGCCCGTCCGCGCCGCTGCGTTTTGCCGCACGGGCTACCACGCGAATATCCGAAATATTCGGGGTCAATTTCACAAGCACCGGCGTCCGCGCTTTTTCCTTCACCCACGCCGTAATCATTTCCGTGTATTCCGGCACTTGCCCGACCGCGCTGCCCATGCCGCGTTCGCTCATTCCGTGCGGACAGCCAAAATTCAATTCCAGCCCATCCGCCCCGGCATCTTCCGTTTGCTGCACAATCCGATGCCAGGCTTCGCGCTTCGACTCCACCATCAGCGACGCAATCAGCGCATGTTTCGGATAGCGCTTCTTCACCTCGGAGATTTCGCGCAGATTCACTGCCAGCGGGCGGTCCGTAATCAATTCAATGTTGTTCAATCCCATCATCCGCTGGCCGTTCCAATCGACGGACGAATAGCGCGACGACACATTTACGATCGGGTCGCCCAGCGTCTTCCAGACCGCTCCACCCCACCCCGCATCGAACGCCCGCATCACCTGTTCACCGCAATTCGTCGGCGGCGCCGAAGCCAGCCAAAACGGATTCGGCGAATAAATTCTCTCCGCGAACAATACGGACAAATCGGGGGCTGGTTTTGTTTCAGCCATGCAACTTCTCCAGAAGTTTCGAAACCGCGAGCGCGGCGCGCTTCCCGTCCGCCACCGCGTCGACCACTTCCCTTCCCCCGTTCACGCAATCCCCGCCCGCAAAATATTTCGGATTGCTCGTCGCGCCCGTCGCACGGTCCACCACGACTCGTCCGCCTTCAAGTTGCACCCCGCGGCACGAGCGCAAAAACTCCACGAGCGGCAGTTGCCCAATCGCCGGAAGGACCATATCGCACGAAATCGTGAAACGCGATTCGACAAGTTCTCTCAACCCGCCATGTGAAGCCGGCTCTGTCGACACGCAATCAATCGCTTCTACCTTTGAAGAATCCTTCGACGCCACGATTGCCACCGGCTTTGTCCACCAATGGAATCGCACGCCTTCCTGCTTTGCCTGATCGTACTCGGACGAAAAAGCGGACATGCTCGACTCTCCCCGCCTGTAAATGATCCGCACATCCTTTGCGCCAAGCCGCAAAGCCGCGCGCGCCGCATCAATCGCCGTATTCCCCGCCCCAATTACGATCGCGCGTCGGCCGATCGCAAGCCTTCCGCCCGTTTTGTAATCTTCAATAAACTTCAACGCATCCACAACGCCAGGATTCTTGCCGCCCGGTATCTCCAACTCCCGCATCCCTCCCAACCCAATTCCCAAGAAAATAAAGTCGTATTCCTTTTCCAATTCAGAAAGCGCCGCTTCGCTCGCAACGTCTTCCGTGAAATGGAAATCCACTCCCAGCGACCGAATCAATTCGATTTCGCGCAAACTGTCGTTCGACCGCAGCTTATATTCCGCAACGCCGTACGTATTCAATCCCCCCGGAAGCGCCTTTCGCTCAAACACTGTCGCTTGAAAACCCTGCATCCGCATTTCCGACGCAAAACTCAGCGATGCCGGCCCCGCTCCGATGCATGCCACGCGCCCCGCCCGCTCCGCAACCCTTTTCCGCTTCAGTGACGCACCATCCCGCCAAAACTCATCCATCGCGTGCCGCTGCAGTCGTCCAATCTCAATCGGCTGCTTGTTGTACCGATGAAAAACGCACGCGCCCTCGCACAACACGTCCACTGGACAAACGCGCGAGCAACTCGCGCCCAGAATATTTGCATCCAGAATCGTCAGCGCGGAGCCGCGCAAATTCCCTTGCGCAATTTTCTTGATAAATCGGGGTACATCGATGTGGGTGGGACACGCCGCGGTACACGGCGCATCGAAACAATACAAACAACGGTTCGCTTCGGTTATTGCGGCGACACGATCGAGCGGCGGATGAATTTCCGGGAATCGCGCAACAAGCTCCGGGTTCGCTTCCTGCTTCTGGGCCGTGTGCACACCACCCTCCTGGGCGATGCTGTGCCGATACTATATCCCCGCGCCAGTACAAAAGCACCGCACTTCTCCATGGCCCGGTTGCATCACTTCCCGTTCGGCGTCGTCTTTCTTTTGTTCAATCTCACCAAAATCCGTAAGTGCGACTTCAACGATGGAAATCTTTTGCGCCGAAGCTGTGCCCTCTCGGATACTTCCACTGTCGCGTGGCGAGTCGAAACCGCTGCCACAATGGAGTGGCTGCTGACGATGGGGCAAAACGAAAGTCTCGCGGCTTGGTCCCACAATTCTCCGGGTACGGATGGTTTCGTTTTGCTACTATTTGTTTCTTTTTCCATCGTTTCGGAGTAGCCTGTCCGCTGCCAGATCTGGCCGGACTTCCATCGAGGACCCATTTCCATGAACCGCCTCTCCCATCGTTTCCTTGGCACCGCGATGTTCTCCCTCGTTTTTCTCGCTGCGATCGCCTCTTGTTCCCTCACCGCCGCGCAGGGCATCCAGTACGCGCCGGACCCCAACGCCGACGCAAACATGACGTTGCTCCTTAAAGATTGGGCGCCGGTGCCGATGCTTCACGCTGCGAAACATGAAGTGCAGCGCGCCAAGTTCTATGTGATCGACGTGCATAACCACGTCAACGATCCAAGCGGCAATCACGGCGCCGAAGTTCCTGCCGCGGACGTCGTCAAAGCGATGGATGCGGTCAATGTGAAGAAAATCGTGATTCTCACCGGTCTTTGGGGCGAGAAACTGCAGGGCGTGCTGGACAAAATGGTCAAACCCTATCCGGATCGGTTCATGGTTTTCGCGCAGATGGATTGGAGCAAAATTGACGACCCCAATTTCAGCCAGTTGATGGTTGCGCAGCTCGATGACGCGGTGAAGCGCGGCGCGCGCGGACTGAAAATTCTGAAAGACTGGGGCCTGGGCGTTCGCGACAAATCCGGAAAGCTCGTTCCGATCGACGACCCGCGGATGGATCCCGTGTGGGAAGAATGCGGGAAACTCGGGATTCCCGTGGCGATTCACTCGACCGATCCCGAAGCATTTTTTACGCCGACGGATGCGCGCAACGAACGGTACGAAGAGCTAAAGTACAATCCAAGCTGGAGCTTTTACGGTCCGCAATTTCCGGGAAAACAGGTGTTGCTCGACGAGCGGAACCATGTTTTTGCGAAACATCCGCGAACCACGTTCATCGCGTTGCACATCGCGAATTGGCCGGAAAATCTCGATGCCGTTTCCGAATGGCTCAAAAAATATCCGAATATGTACTTGGAATTTGGCGCGAGAGAAGCCGAGCTTGGGCGGCAGCCGCGACGTGCGTACAAATTCTTCACGGAATTTCAGGATCGCATCTTATTCGGCACCGACGCGGAACCGATTCCTGCGATGTATCGAAATTATTTCCGCTGGCTGGAGACGGAAGACGAATACTTTCCGTATTGGGATTACCCCGGCCAAGGGCGGTGGGGCATTTACGGATTGGGCCTCGCGGACTCCGTCCTGAGAAAGGTTTATCACGAGAACGCCGAAACAATTTTTTCGCAATTCCACGGAGGGAAGTAGACATGCGCTCGCGAAATAAATGGCAAATTGCATTGGGTCTGATCGCGCTCGCTTCGATTGCGGGATGCAAGAAATCGGGCGAAACGGCCGCGCCTGCGCCAGTTCGATCGGCCATCGCGGTCCGAATCGAAAACGATGGCATCCGCGTGTCCACGAAGACCGCTTCGTTCCTTTTGACGTCAAACGGCTCGCTAACCGGCCGGCTTTCGAGTGACAACAATGCGTCTCTTTCGGAACGTGCGGACGGCGTCGAGTTGATGGCGGCAAAAACGGCGGTGAAAGACATTGCACGGGACATAGAGCACGCGCAAATTGTGGACGCCACGGGAAAGCTCGGCGCAACCGGCAAACGAATCGAAATCAAGGGGCGCAGTGCGAGCACCGATATTGAAGAAACATTGGTGCTCGAAATTTACGACGATTTTCCCTCGCTCGCGCTCCTCTCCGCGAGTTATACGAACGCGGGAAGCAAAGACCAACGCATCGACAGCGTTTCGCTTGTGCGCCAAAAACTTGATGCGTCGCGTTTGGACGCAAGCGCCAAGCCGCATGAGATGTATGCGTTCTTCGGCTCCAGCCTCAAGTGGGGCAAAGACGACGTGGTGGCGATTCCCGCCACGTTCTCGCAGGAAAATCCCTTCGGCGTTCCCGTCGAAACGAAAGACGATCTTGGACGGGTGGGCGGCGGCATTCCGGTTGTCGCGTTCTGGACGCGGACGCAAGGCGTCGCGATCGGCCATCTCGAAACGTTACCGCTGCCCGTATCGATTCCGGTGAATACAACGCAAGATGGTCGAGTCGAAGCAAGCGTGCGTATTCCGGCCGACGCCACGATCAAGCCCGGTGAGACTTTTTCGACGCCGCGCGTTTTCGTATCCGTCTATCGCGGGGACTACTACGAGCCGCTTCATACGTGGTCGGACGCGGTGGAGCGCGAAGGACTCACAAGACCGAAGAACAATGAAGAAAATTATGCGGTGAGTTGGTGCGGCTGGGGCTACGAATCGGACGTCACACCAAAACAGATGACGGATACGATTCCGAAACTCAAGGAACTCGGAATTCATTGGGCGACGCTCGATGACCGCTGGTTCAACGATTACGGCGATTGGCAGCCGCGAACCGATACTTTTCCCGGCGACACAATCCAAAAGCTGGTTCGAGATTTTCACGCGCAAGGAATCAAGGTGCAGCTGTGGTGGTTGCCGCTAGCGGTCGAGGATGGCTCGAACGGTTATGGCGGCCATAAATTTGTGACGTCGGAAGTGGTCAAGCAACACCCCGATTGGCTCATTCTGGACGAGCATGGCAAACCGGCGCGCATGACGCGAAATCTCGCAACGCTGTGCCCGGCCGTGCCCGAAGTGCGCGAATACTACAAACAGCTGACGGAACGCATGATTCGCACGTGGGATTTCGACGGCCACAAGCTCGACAACATCTATTCCACGCCGAAATGTTACAACCCCGCGCACCATCACAAATCTCCGTACGACTCCGTCAACGCGATGGGAGACGTGTACAAAACGATTTTTGAAACGACGCGCTCGTTGAAAGCGGATAGTGTGACGCAAAGCTGCCCGTGCGGCACGCCGCCAAGCCTCGCCTGGTTCCGCTACATGGATCAGGCCGTGACCGCCGATCCCGTTGGCTCCGTACAAGTGCGGCGCCGCATGAAAATGTACAAGGCGCTGCTTGGACCCACCGCGGCGATTTATGGCGACCACGTGGAGCTGACGCAAATTTCGCAACCGAACGGTGGCGAAGAGCAAGACACAGGCAGCGACTTCGCTTCCACACTCGGAACGGGAGGAGTTCTGGGCACGAAATTTACGTGGCCCGATTACGGCAAGAAATTCTCAAACGTCTACCTGAACGCCGGCAAAGAACCCGACTGGAAAAAATGGATCGGCCTTTACAACCAGAAAATGTTGTCGAAGGGGCAGTTCCTCGATTTATACGTTTACGGCTACGACGTTCCCGAAGCCTACGCTATCGCCAAAGACGGAAAGACGTATTACGGATTTTACGCGCCGGAACCGGCCGGAAAAACGGGTGGCAAGAACGGCGTTTATAAAGGAACGATTGAACTGAGAGGACTGGGCGCGGGAAAGTATCGCGTGGTGGACTACGTCAACAACAAAGAGTACGGCACTGTTTCCGGTCCGAGCGCGCGGGGAATGGATCCAAAACTCGACGTCGGCTTTCAGGGTAGTTTGCTTTTGGAAGTTACGCCCGTGCAATAGCCGCCGAGCGCGGGTTGAGCGATCAACGATTTAGAAATGTTGTGCGATGAAGGGCATCGCGAAATGCTTCCGTTCCACCTTGCCGCGTGGTCGAAAGCGCTCCGGAGAGGTTGCCGTAACGAAGACAACTTTCAAGGGATGATCCACGAATAAATTGGTGAAGAAAACCGGCATCGAAACTGTCACCCGCCCCAATCGAGTCAATGGCTTTGGTTGGGAAAGGCGTGGACACGACTTCGATGTCTCCGCGCCTTGCCACCGCGCCTTTTTCGCCGCGCTTCATTACGACGAGCGGCACCTCGGCGGAAAGTTGCGCGAGCGCAGCATCCGAAGTTGCACACTTCGCGAGCCGGCACGCTTCGCGCTCGTTGGGGAGAAGCACATCGAGATGTCTGAAGATCTCGGCGCCGCCCAAGTCCCAGCGATCCTCCGGATCGTCGTTGGTGTCGAGCGAAGTGGTCAGGCCGGCTTGCTTTGCGAGCCGGAAAAGTTCCGGAACGCGAGGACGAAGCGCACGCTGCAAAAATATGGAAGAAATATGCAAATGCCGCGCATCGAAAACGAGTTCGAGATTGAGATCTTCGAACCTCATTTCGGCCATCACGCCGGGAAACGTAAGGATGTATCGCTTCTCCGGCCGGGGAAGAATCACCGTGAGCCCGGTTTGCTTCTCCGGAAATCTGCGAACCGCGGAAACATCTGCGCCGCTTTCCGCAAGCCGCGACAAACAGAGCTCGCCGAGTGCATCGGCGCCCACGGCGGAATGGAACGCGACGCGATTGCCGAGCAATGCGAGATTGTGCGCAAAGATCGCGGACGAACTGCCGAGCGTGAGCCGCATGTCCGATGCGATGTGCTCGCGATCGAGTTCCAGTTCCGGAGGAAGACCGTAGAGCACGAGATCGAGATTCAGCTCGCCGATAACGCTGACATCGAATTTGCGCGCGGAAGTCATAAAACTATTTCCGGCCACTTCAATCGAGAATGACGACGCGGCTCAGATTTTTCGGTTCGTCGGGATTGAAACCTTTCTTGATTCCCGTGTGAAATCCGAGAAGCTGCGCGGGAACAAGAAATGGAGCGAGCAGTGAGAGTTCCGGGATATCGGCTTCCAATTCAAAAAGCAGATCGGCGGATTGACGGACTGTTTCGGGAGCGCGATTGCAAATCGCAACGATCGTTCCGCCAAGCTGTTTCATTTCGACGAGGACTTCGCTTTCCGCTTGCATGGCGGTTTCGCTAAGGAAGAAAGTGAGGCAAGTTTCCGGCGCGACGATCGATTTCGGACCGTGGCGAAATTCCAGGGTGTGATACGGCTGCGCGTACGAACACGACATCTCCGTAATTTTGAGGGCGGCTTCGCGAACGACAGGAAAGAATGGCCCTTGCGCAAGATAGATGTAGTCAGAAAAAGTGCGAGCCGCGACGAAGGACGCAATGCGATCGTTCATCGTTTGCATCCGATTGGCGAGTGCCGCCGACGCCTTTTCGAGAATCGATGCGGAGGATGAATCGCCTCGTTGCGCCTCCGCGAGACGCATCAGAAGGTGAAGCATCGAAGTGAACGAGCGCGTCATGACCATACTTTTTTCGTCGGCAGCGGGCAGCGCGACGGTGAGATCGCAGACGTTGGAGAGTTCGGAGCCGGTCGCACAGGTGATGCCAAGCGTTGGCAGATGTTGCCTGTTCGTCAGGAAATCCGCGGCACGCACGGCTTCAGAAGTCTTGCCGGAGCGAGAGATGACGACAATTTGCAAATTCGCAACGTCGAGTTGGCAGAGGCCCGGAAACAAGAGCAATTCGGACGCCGGAAGGGCACGGGCGCGACGCCCGGCGAGCAGAGTCCAAGCCGCGGCCGCGACTTCGGCGAGATACAAGCTCGAGCCGCAGCCGACGAACAGAATTTCTTTTGCCGAAGCGAGGCGCGCTGCGGCGGAGTTGAAGGCGGAGTCCGATGCAAATTGGCGCTGACAGGACAGCCAGACTTCAGGTTGCGAAAGAATCTCGGCAAGAGTGTAAGTACTGCGGACGGGCGCGCTTGGAGCAGGCATTTCGTTTCCTCGACGATAGAGATGAGAGCAACTTTAAGTGCGAGCGACTGTAAGTCTAAGACATTTTGTTGCGCTATTTATTCCATAAAGTCTGGAGGCGCGGCGCTAAGGGCCTGAAAGAAACGTTTCGACACGAACCTGGCATCGAAATTTCTCGACAAGGCTTTTATCGACGGCGCCGGGGGACTCGGCGAGACAGTTCGCGGCGGCACAGGCGGTGGCGGTGCGCAACGCGTCCTCCGGCGAAGAGCCGGACGACAACGCAAATGCAAAGCCGGCCAGCGCGGCATCGCCGCAACCGACGGTGGACTTTGGCGCGAGAGGGATTCCCGGCGCAAAAAAAACCGGTGCGTTTTTTGCAGGAACGAAGAGCAAGCCTTCCGCGGCGAGGCTGATGGCGGCGCCAGAAGCTCCGCGCGAAAGGAATTGCGAAAGCGCGCTTGCGGCAGACTCGCGTGAGCTAATTTTTACGTCGAGGGCAGTTGCGGCTTCCTCGCGATTGGGCTTGACGAAATCGGGATGAGACGCGAGCGCGAGACTTAAAGGTTCGCCGCTCGTGTCAAGAAATGTACGGCACCCGGCGGCGCGTGCGGCCGAAATGAGCTTGGCGTAGAAGTCGGCCGGAGCGCCGACGGGCAGGCTGCCGGAGAAAATTACTGTGGCGGTTTCCCGGCTCTTTTCAAAGAGATCGATGCAAGCGCGTTCGAAGTCGCAGAGTTCGGCCGAGGAAACGGATGAACCTGGTTCGCGAATTTCGGTGACGACGCCGGCGTCGTCGATGATTTCGAGATTCGTGCGTGTTTCACTGGAAATCGGGCTAGCGTGCGCTTCGATTCCAAGTTTTTCGAAGCCGGCGAGAAGTTCGGTTCCGGCGGATCCGCCGCACAGGCCGATCCAATGCGGTTCGGCGCCGAGCGCTTGCAAAACCATGGCAACGTGCGTGGATTTGCCGCCCGGAAATGCCTGCACCGTTCGCGCGCGATGAATCCCTCCAGGAGCGAGCGCGGTCAGAGTCATGCGCTTGTCGATGGCCGGATTGGGGCTGACACAGAGAAACATATCGACCCGGGCTAGGCGGTCCTTTCCGAAAACGCGGCGCGCCTGGCGTTCCACGGACGAGCAGCGGAGAGACAAGCGTTCACATTTTCGATGTTTTTTACGCCTTGCTCGCTGAGCCAGGCGTCCAGCGCCGCTTCGCCATGCTGAACGAAAACCGACACGCCGTCTTGCCACGTGGCACGGCCGCAAAGGACGCCAGAAAATGCAGAGCCCGATTCGGCGGCAAGAGCGAGCGCGTCGGCAAAGGTTTCGTTCGAAACGCCCTCGGACAAATATATGAATGGAAGCGAGCACGCGTCGGAGGCGCGACGAAAGTATGCAGCGGCTTCCTCGCGAGTATAAAGTGACTCGGCCTTTGCGACTCGCGCGGAATGGACAAAGTTCATGTTCACGGGCACGCCGATCTTGATAACGTCGACGGCGTACCGCGGTTTGCAAAACTCCTGGACGGAACGAACGACGACGTCCGGCTTAATGCGCGCAAATTCAGAGCCTTTTTCGTCCATATCGTCGTGGTAGCTGACGAGCTCCAGAAAAAAGGGAACGTCCGCCGCGCAACATTCCTTGCCAACACGCTCTACCCACGCGAATTTTTGCGAATTAATTGCGTCGGCGCTGAACGGCGAATAGTAGAGAAGGACTTTGATGGCCTCCGCTCCGAGGTCGCGAAGTTTTGCGGCGGAGAATCCTTCCAGCAGACGCGGAAGGCGCCCGGGAATGGATTTGTCGTATCCGGTCTGCTCGTATGCGAGGAGAAGTCCCGATTGCGGAGCGCGCGCAGCGGCGGCGGGAAGTCCGAATTCCGGATCGAGGAGAATGGCGCTGGCATGCGGCGTAAGCATGCGGCTGACGCGAGATTTGAAATTGACGAGAAGTTCGAAAGGAATCTCTTCCGCAACGTGGCCGGAGGCTTTTGCGAAAAGCTTGCGAAGGGCGCTGCGCTGATCGATGGCGAGCGCGGCGATGATGCCGCGATCGGTGGAGAGCGATTTGAGGCCGCGCTGTTTACCCGGCGATAGCGTCACACATGGCTCCATGGAATTGGCGGTAGCAATAAACAGAGTTTACTTGGAGTCATTGAGCCAGACCACTGCGCCGCGGTCAAACGGCGGCAAATGAAAGATCATTTGATCGCCGGAGCGCTCACCGCTCACAGATTGCTCGCTGCCGAGAAACGGAACGAAAGTGAGCGTGGCGCGAGGGCCGGAGGAGACGACGATGCGCGCGGCGCTCTCCGAAATCGGGCGGACATTCTTGTGGGGAACGATGCCGGCGAAATTGGAAAGAAAGACGTGGAGTTTGCCATCGACATGGGCGGCGTACGAAACGACATACGGCGAAGCTTCGACGCGAAGGTCGTGATCCTGAGGGAGCGCGTCGAGCAGTTCGAGACTGAGCGATTGCGAGGCTTGCATAAAATCTTTTTCGAGACGAGCAAGGTGAGCGGCACCGGGGGACGACGGAGAACGGGCGATTTGCGGAGAATCGGGAAAATTTGTTGCGTCAGCTCCGGTGATGAAAAGACGGCCGCCACGACTCGTGAAACTCTTTAGTTGATCTCGTTCGGAGGGGGAAAGTTGCGAAATGTCCGGGAGAACGAGGGCTTGGCCATTAAAGGAGGCCAGCGTGCGCGGCGTGACGATTTGGAATTCGCGGTGAGACTGAAGCAAAAGCAAAACGGTGCCGCGGAAAGACGGAAGGAAATGCGCGGCGTCGTAGTTGCGCGAGTCGGTGGAAAAATAGACGCCGACGGGATGGATCGGCGTGCGCGGATGGTACAAAACATTTTGGTAACGCTCGATCCAGCGAAAGATTTCGACGCGTGTGGCGGCATCATTCGAACCGGCCATGGAGTGGCCGGGCGCGTCCCAGAAATTGACGCCGGCCATGATTTGGGAAGACGCAAGCGTTTTCATCGCTTCGCGTGCGTCGACATCTTTGTCGCCATCCCAGGAATAGTTCAGAAGCCAGGTGGCTTTGCCTTGCGCGAAGGCGCGGAACGATGACATGCCGACCTGGTAGAGGAGCCAATCGAGTTGCGTGCGCGAACCGGCCATGTGATCGCCGCTGCCGAACTCGTATTCGTGGGCGATGGCGTCGACGACGCCGTAAAGTTGATAGACGTCGGCGCCGACGCGGACCGCTTCTTCTTCGATGCCGGGATAAATTTCCGGGATGATCATGATGGATGGATTGACGCTGCGGGCGTTTTCACGGATTTCGCGCATAAAGTCCGTGAAGGTGGCGATGCGAAAATCGATCCATTTGCGAAAGTTGGGATCGGAAAAATCGCCAAGCTTGAGGTCGGTGCGCGCGTCGAGATTGGTTTCCTTTTTGAAGGCCGCGACGGTGTATTGATCGAAACTGGCCCAGGTATTTTCCCAGCCGTCGAAATGCGTCATCCAGTAAGGGATGTCAACGTAGATGCCATCGATGCCGGTAGCGGCAATTTGGCGGACGCGCTGCATGTATTGCTTGCGCCAGGGTTCGGCGTAAGGGCTGATCCAGACGTCTTCGTCGCCCTGGCGAATCCAAAATGCCGCGCCACCGGTGAAGACGGCGGGTTCACCCGTGATTTTGCGTTGCAGCCAGTCAGGATGGTCTTTGACGACGGAGTGAGCAGCTTTGTCGGCGTTCGCGGTGATGCACTCCGTTCCGGCGATGTAGACGAAAGCTTTGTTCCCGGCTTGATGAGCTTTTTCGGAAACGGATTTGATCGCGGCGAGTTTTTCGGTTGGGTCGAGAAAACTTTCGTAGCGGCCGGGAATGTCGTTATCGACTTCGATGCCGAAGACGCGCGAGGCGGTCGCGTCGCTGACGATTTTTCCGGAATTCGAAGAGGAGAGGCCGTAGGCGCCGATGCGAACGAAGTGCGTCCAGTTTTGTTGTGGATCGTCAGCACGCAAAGGCGCGGCGAGGCAGATTGCCGACACTGCCGCGATGTTGAGCCATACTTTCGTCCGCGATCTCATTTGGAGTCCTAGAATTCGAATCGAACGCCGATTTGTGAATGGCGCGGCGAGCCGAGCGTGCTGGTAACCTGGCCAAACTGCGTGCTGCCAAAGTTGGTGTTCGGAACATTGAAGCGCGGCGTATTGGAGAAATTGAAGAACTCACCGCGCACTTGCAGCTTCATGCTCTCGCGAATGCTGAACTCTTTGCTGAACGAAAGATCGGCATTGTGGATGCCGTCGCTGCGGAGATTCGAGAAATAGCGCGGAGCGTTGCCCGGAATCTGGTCGCCCGGAAACGCGAAACAGCTTGCATTGAAAACGGAATTGCCGGTGGCGGCAGCCTGATGGTAGCTGAGGCCGGAAGAAAGTTGCGAGCAAATGACGTCCGGGCGCTGGTTGCCGTCGGCGAGAAGCGCCGAATTTCCGTCCATGACGATCGCAATGGGCGTACCAGTCTGGAACGTGAGAATCGTGGACGTGGACCAGCCGCCGACAACGGCGTCCAGGACACGGTTCATGTTGCGGCCAATCCAGCGATTGCGGCCAATGGGAACATCGACGATGGTGGCGAGGACCATGCGGTGCGTTGCATCGTTGGCGCTGATGGAACGCTCGGCTTTCAGATTGTCGTAAACCTGCGGGATGCCGGAGCTGAGGCTTGCGGTGATAAACGAGTTGGCGCCGGCGGAGGAATTGTCGATGGCTTTGGAGAAAGTGTAATTGCCCTCAAAGCTGATGTAGTGGCTCTGGCGCTTTTGAAAGCGGACTTGCATGGAATGATAAATTGCGCTGGCGCTGAGCAACGTGAGGCCGCTGAATCCGCCGTTGAACTGCGGAAATGGGCGCAAAAGATTGATGAGCGGAATCTGGGCATCGTTGTAAATCGAAGAAGGGTCGTTGAAGATATGGTTGGGATTAGTGACATCAAAAAGAGGCTGAAACGGATTGTTCGTCGGGTTGTTCAGCGCGTTTGTGGGAGTGAGGGGAGCATTCCCGCAGACTGACTGGTTGCCGGGGTTAGCCGCCAAGCAGGCGTTGAAAGAAGCGAACGCAGCATTGGATTGAGAAACGATTTGCTCGCGGATTGAAGAGGGCAAGAAATTGCGATTCGCCGTGCCCGAAAACGAGCTGTAAGGAAGATGTGTGCTGCGGCTTGCGGAATAGTCCACACCAATCACGATCTGGCCGGGGAACAAGTGCTGGACGCCAAGATTCCATTGATAAATTTCCGCGTTGCGCGCGGCCGAGGTGTCCAGGCTGTTGTTATTTGGTTCACCGTAAAGCGCGGTTGGGCCGGCGGCTTTGCCCTGCGGGAAGGAAAAGCCATTGGGAAACGGATTGGCCAGCGTGGCGAGCTGCGTCTGAAAATTGTCATTCGTCACGACTATGTTGTTGGTGTTGCCAAATGCCGTGCCCACGAATTGGAAGTTGGTGGCAACGTTCAAGCCATAGTAGATGCCGGCGCCGCCGCGAATTACGGTCCGTGGAGTGAGAGCGTAAGCAAAACCGAGGCGAGGCGCGACGTTGTTGCGGTCGACCGGAACATTGCGATTGCCCGAACCGGCGAATACCGTGGTGCCCATCAAATCTCCCGTGCGCGTCAGCAGATCCTGCATCCCGGTATACGGCGAAGCGACGGTATACGGCAGCGAAATGCCGCTGTCGCCGGTGAAATCGCTGAACTGAATATTGTTGTGGCGTTCGTTGTACGGGGTGCTCCATTCGTAGCGAAGGCCGAGGTTTACGGTGAGCTTCGTATTGATTTTCCAATCGTCCTGGAAATAAAAAGCGGTTTCCTTGGACTTGTTGGCGACGGACGGCGCCACGGTCAGGTGCGAATCGAGGTCCGGAAAACCGAGCAGAAGGCTTGCGAACGAGTTTCCTTCAAGGGCATTCCCCGCGCCGACGACGCTTTCCGTGACGCCTTGCGTGAAGTGAAAGAAACCGCTCGGATTCTGCGGCTGCGAGAAATTGTTATAAAAAAGGCGTTGTTCGAAGCCGAACTTCCACACCTGGCGCCCTTTTACCCATGCAATGGAGGAACTGTAAGAGCCTAGAGTGTGCGCAAAACCCGTGTCCGTGCAGCACTGATTGAAGAGGGATGTGGCGTTGTTGTCGGTTTGAATCGTGGGGAAACGCGTAGCGCCGTTGGCCTGGGTCAGGATTTGGTCGCCGGGCTGATTGAAGATCGTGGAAGCTTTTGGATAGTTTTCCGTGACGGGAGAGACCGCGCGATCCAAGGCCGCGCGATTGGTCCAAACGATCGTGGAAGTCGGACTCCAGTTGTCTTCGAGCGCGGCATTGTGGACGTCGGTGGAACTATTGAGCCCGTCGTTGAAGTCGCCATCGCCGAAAACGGTGGGAACCGCGTTCGCGTTGTGAAGATTGCTGTAACGCGCGAATAGTTTGTGCTTTTCCGAAAAGTGATGATCCACTTTGATGTCAAATTGATGGCCGGTCGTCTTTGACAGAATGACCTGGTGAAAATTCTGAACGCCGGCGCCGGCGTTTTGCACGGTTGGCATCGGATATAAATTGATGATCGCTTGGCCGATGGGATCGATAAGGTTGGAATCGATCAGGTTGGGAACGGTAAAGTCCGCGCGATTTCCGTTGGCGTCGACGTTAAACGGATTGAAGATGCGCTGCGTGACCGGATTGCCGTTGTTGTCGAGCACTTGCGTGTTGCGGAAATCGCCTTTTCGTTCGAGTGCCGTCGGAACGAATGCGTCAATATGAACCGGATCGTCTTCGCGGAGTTGTTCGTAGTCGACGAAGAAAAATGTTTTCTCCTTTTTGATCGGGCCGCTGAACGAAAAGCCGTACTGATCGCGCGCATGATCGGGTTTGGCGATTCCCTGCGCGTTGCTGAAGAAATCGTTGGCGTCAAGCGCGGAGCGCTGGCCGAACCACCAGCCGCTGCCATGAAATTTGTTCCCGCCTTCCTTTAGGACAATGTTCACGACCGTGCCGCCGTTACTTCCGAACTCCGAAGAGAAGCTGTTGTTTTCGACTTTGAACTCCTGGACGATCTCCACCGACGGCTGCCAGTAGACGTTGGTCGTAGCGCCTTCGCCTTGTTCGGGCGCGCTGGTGAGGGCGCCGTCGACGCGGACTTCCGCGGTGGCATTGCGCTGTCCGTTCGAAACGAAGTTCGTACCCTGCGGGTACGAATCGGTGGTTCCCTGTCCCGCGGTTTCCGTCACGCCGCCGGCGAGAAAAACCAATCCGAAAAAACTGCGATTGGGAAGCGGAATGTCGCGGACGTATTCATTGGTGACGTCGGTGCCGAGGGAGGCATCGGCAGTATCGAGAAGCTGAGATTGCGTCGTGACGGTCACGCTCGTCGAGACCGAGCCGGGAACAAGCGTAATGTCCAACGTGGCGCGCTGGCTGACGGCGAGCACCAGGCCTTTGCGTTCGACGGCGGCAAACTTGTCCGCTTCCACGCGGATCGAGTACGACGCAGGGCGAAGTCCGGTGAAAACGTAGACTCCGCGATCGTCCACGTTGGTGACGGAGGCAATGTTCGTAGCCTCGTCGGTAAGAGTCACTTTGGCGCCGACGACAACGCCGGAAGAGGAGTCTGTAACGGTGCCCGTTAGCTGGGCCGTATACGTGGCTTGCGCGCGAAGAAGGAGCGGGGCGCACAACAGGCCAACAATGGCGAGCACGGGACGGAGAAAGGATGACATAGAAGCCTCCAAGGACGAGCTGCCGAGTCTGAGTGTAAACACGATGACTTACGCTTTCCTTCTTTTACTTTCTATTTGTTTCCATGTCAAGGACGGAGATTTTTGGCGGCGACGGGCCGCGGGAAGGCGAGTTAGACGAGCGTGACTTCGATCTGCGCTTCGCGGAGTGCCTTGAGATCGTGGCGAGCGACGCCGCGGTCGGTGATCGTTTCGTGCACGGCGGAAACGGGCATGATAAGCGAGAGGCTCCGCCGGCCGAATTTCGAGGAATCGCAGACGACGATCGTGCGGCGAGCGGCTTCGGACATGGCGCGGTTCACGCGAGCTTCAAGTTGATTGGGCGTGGTCAGGCCATAGCCTACGTCGAACCCGTCGACGGCGAGGAAGAGCATGTCCGCGCTGAGTTTGCGGAGCGATTCCTCGGCGAGCGGGCCGACAAGCGAGAACGAATTCTTGCGCAGCGTGCCGCCCGTGAGAATCACTTCTGCATTGCTGCCCTGTAATTCCGCGGCGATATTCGTCGCATTGGTGATGATGGTCAGGCCGCGGATCTGGCGGCAGCCGCGCGCGATGGCGGTGGTGGTCGTGCCGGAATCGAGGATGACAACCTGGCCTGGACGAATCATGCGTACGGCGGCAGCCGCGATGCGAAATTTTTCCTGTTTATGGAGACGCTCTTTTTCCTGAAGTGTTTGATCCTGCAATGCGCCGGTTCGAATGGGAAGCGCCCCGCCGTGGGTCCGTTCGAGCAAACCTTGGTGGTGGAGGGATTCGAGGTCCTTGCGAATGGTGATGAGAGAAGTGTGGAATTTTTTAGCGAGATCGCGGACGAGAACACGCCCATCGTGGCGGAGAAGTTCCAGAATTTCGCGGCGGCGTTCCTCGCTGAGCATCGCGGGTCTCCAAAAAGTGCGGGGTTACGTTTTGCTTCGTTTGACTTTGGCAGAGTTTCGAATTTTTCACAAGAGAAAGCGGCGGAAGCAAAGCGAAATAACGATGAAGGAAGGAAAAAGAGCGGGCGAAAAATGGTCGGGGCGAGTGGATTTGAACCACCGGCCTCCTGCTCCCGAAGCAGGCGCGCTAGCCAGGCTGCGCTACGCCCCGACAACTGCCGCGGCAAACGGAGGGCTCACCGCAGTAACCGTCAGAATAGCACACTGCTGCCCGCTGGCCAATATCGAGAGCATAATGGGAGAGCCGTATCCTGGCGCGGTTACCTTGAATACGTCCCGGAACTTAGTTCACGAAACTGACAGGCGCCATTTTTTACCGCCGCGTACCCCGTCTTTACCACCACTCTTCGTCAGATCGCCGAACGATTTGGGATAGATGGAGACGTTCTGTCGATACTTGTTCTCTTACCTTAATAAGTTTTTCTTGCTTATAACGCACGACACGAAATTGGCCTAGAAATCCCCCAGGCGGATAAGCTTCGCACCGGTGATGGCTTTTATTGCGCCGATGGTGTCGAGAATTGACGCGGAAACGTCGCCATCGAGGCGGACAAGCGCAACTGCTTCCGCGCCGCGTGCGGCTTCGCGTCGGCCGAGGGCAAACGTGGCTATGTTCACGCCCAGCTTGCCAAGGGTGCCGCCCACCTGACCGATTACGCCCGGCTCATCCTGGTTTCGAAGATAAAGAATCGTGCCGGCAAGCTGTGCTTCGACGGGGATGCCGTCGATGGCGAGCACGCGTGGCGAACCATCATGAAGAACCGTGCCTTCGGCGGTGAAGCCCACGTCTCCGGCTTTTGCCGGCAGGGCGGAGACTTCCAGCGTGTGCGGAAAGCCCAATTCGCGGCGGCGCGTCTCTTCTTCGACGGTCAGGCCGCGCGCCGCGGCGACGGCCGGCGCGTTGACAACGTTTACCTTTTCGTCGAGCACGGCGTTCAGCACACCGGCAAGGACGGCGCTGCGCAGCAGGTGCGTGCCAACTTCCGCGACTTCCCCCGCATAGCGGATGCGAATGCGGCCAGGACGCGTTTGCGCCGCTTGCGAGACAAGCGAACCAAGACGTTCGGCCAGCTCCAGGTAGGGGCGCACGCGGCGGTATTGGTCGGCAGAAAGTGCGGGCAAGTTCACGGCGTTGCGAATAATTCCTTCGGCGAGGTAATCGCGAATCTGGACGGCGACTTGCGTGCCAACTTCTTCCTGCGCCTCTTGCGTTGAGCCGGCGATGTGCGGCGTACCGATCACGTTCGGGAGGCCGATGAGCGGAGAATTTTTCGGCGGCTCTTCGACGAACACGTCGAGAGCGGCGCCGCCGAGCCGTCCGCTTTTCAGCGCGGCAGCCAGGTCCGCTTCATTGATAAGCTCGCCGCGCGCGGCATTGACGATGCGCGCGCCCTTTTTCATTTTTTCGATCGACGCGGCATTGATCATGTTCGTCGTCGCCGGACTCAAGGCAGTATGCAGTGAGATAAAATCGCTATCCGCGTAGAGCCGATCCAGCGGAACCAACTCAACCTGAAGCTCTTTCGCGGCGGCTTCGCTGATGTAGGGGTCGTACGCGAGCACGCGCATATCGAACGCTTCCGCCCGGGAAGCGACTTCACTGCCGATGCGCCCGAGCCCGATCAAACCGAGCGTCTTGCCGCGCACTTCCGTGCCGGACGAGGATTTTTCCCAGCGCCCTTCGCGCAGAGCGGCATCGAGCCGGGGAACTTGCCGAGCGAGCGCGAGCAGCAGCGCAAACGTGTGCTCGGCGACGCTTATAGCGTTGCCGCCAGGCGTGCTCATCACGAGCACGCCGCGGCGCGTCGCCTCTTGCAAATCGATATTGTCGACGCCGACGCCCGCGCGGCCCACCGCGCGTAGATGTGGCGCTTTGGCAAGCAAATCCGGCGTCACGCGGGTTGCGCTCCGTACGATCAAGGCATCGGCATCCGCCAGTTCGGCGCCGATCGTGTCTTTGGTCGTGACCACCACGGTCAAGCCCGGCGTTTTCTTCAGGAGTTCCACTCCCCGCTCGCTGATTTTGTCCGCAACGATAACTTTCATTGGTCCCCTTCGGTTTTTCGGCTGCAGGCCGCTATGAATACGGACGGTCCCGCGCCAGGTCCTGAAACTAACCAACTTAACGGGCGAGGCCATGCCTGTCAAATTAGAATAGGAAATGGAGAAGCCTTCGCTCTGTTATAGTTTCTGCAGGAGAGCGCCAGCAATGAGTCTTAGCGAGACGATTCAGAAGGATATTGTGACGGCCATGAAGGCCAAGGACGAGATGAAGTTGAGCGTCCTGCGGATGGTGAAGGCGGCATTTCAGCTGAAAGAAGTGGACAAAATGCGCAAGCTGGACGAGCAGGAGTCGATTCAATTGCTTCAGACGCTCGTGAAACAACGAAAGGAATCGATCGATCAGTTCGGTAAAGGCGGCCGGCAAGACCTGGTGGATAAGGAACAAAAGGAGCTTGTGCTGCTCGAAGCGTATCTGCCCGCGGGCGCGTCCCAGGCGGAAATGGACGCCGCCGTCACGAAGGCCATCGGCGAAACGGGCGCAAATTCGATTAAGCAAATGGGCGCGGTGGTGAAGGCGGCGAAAACGGCGCTTGAAGGCAAGACCGTTGACGGCAAAGCGCTGAGCGATCTGGTGCGCGAGCGGCTTTCGAAACTCGGCTGAGCGATCGCCGCGCGATGGCTGCCACCTCACATATACGAGATTCGAATGGGTTCGCGCTTGCCGTATTGCGAATCGGCATTGGCGCGCTCTTTCTGATTTTTGCGGAATACAAAGTTTTCGGAACGCAATTCACGCTGCACGGCGGGTTTCAGTTTTGGATCAACCGCTTTCTTGAGGACGGCGCGTACCCCTTCATGAAGCCAATCTTGAGGAATTTCGTTTTGCCGCACGCAACGCCGTTGGCATTTCTTGTCGCCTACGGCGAATTGGCAATCGGCCTCGCGCTGACCTCGGGAATTCTAGTGAGAGTGGCGAGTTTTTTCGGGCTCGTTTTTATGTTGAGCCTTCTCTTCTCGTCAAACTACCCCGGCCCGCAAGCGCCACTGTGGCAATACTTCGGCGCTTCGCTGGAACATTCCGTGCTCGCGCTTTGCTTCCTCGCGTTTTTAATTGGCCGGCCCGATGCGGTCCTTTCGTTACGGGAACTGCGCGCCAAGCCCAAAACGGTTTAACAATCGAACTTATTTCTTCAGGACTTGGGTTTCAGCACCGCGTTATTCCGCTCATCACCGCCGATTACACGATAAAATTTCCTTAGGTCGTCGATTTTATTCATCGGAACGTTTAGTTCCTTGATTTCAAATGTTCTTGTGTATCGCAGGGTGTTGCCAACTGCTTCCGTTTTGCTGTGATAACTGGCGAAGCTGTAGTCGAGGTCAACCGGAGGCGGAAGGTCGTCCACCTCGTATCCCTGCGGTAGCTGAATTTCGATTTCGTCGGTATCGCGGCGCGGCCCTTCAAATATGACCGGAAATTGGCGCGGCTCTTTGGTCTCAAGCAGCCCAGTCGCCTTGGTTCCGATCACGCGCGGCCTCAAAAGCAACAGATTCCCCGCGCTTTTTGCGTAACCGGCGGCGACAAATGTGAATTGAAAGCCGAAGGGCAATGACTGCTCGTGAAGATTAGTAATCGTTGCTTTCGTCAAAGCAAAATTGGGCAGCGATTGCGAGAGCATAGTCTCGAGCGGCTTCACTTTGTCGGACTCCTTCGTCGCAGATTTCAAGGTGGCGCGCATTTCCGCGGCGAAATCGCCAACCCGAGTATCCGTAATATCGCCGGTTAGCACGCCGCTCGGAGTCAGCGAAAGTTTGCCAACTCTTTGGATCCCATTCGTCGTCGTCGGCAATTGCGGCACTTTGATCAATTCTCCGCCGTCGGGCGTGACCAGCAGTGCGTAGCTCGCCTGCAGTTCGCCGCTCAATTCGCCAAGCGGCGTGTATTCGTCCGTTGGATCAAAAATGAGCAGCTTACCGAGTTTCGGGTGGTCTATCACCATCTTTAGAGAAGAGTCCGCGACTCCTTCGGGAAGCTTGATGGCAAGAATGACGTGGTCGAACCAGCGAGTTGCGGGCGTGTTCGGAGTAATAACGCCCCGCTGCGTATTTACATCCAGGTAGTACGACTCGATGCCGATTTCATGGAGCATGGCACTCAGCAAAGTCGCTTTGTCCTTGCAATCGCCGTAGCGGTGCGCAAAAACGTCCGCCGCGGGATGCGGCTGCCAGCCGCCAATCCCCAGCTGAATCGCGACGTAACGAATCTCTCTCTGCATGAACGTCGCAAGCGCGTTCATTTTCGCGAGAGGAGTCGAGGCAGCCGCGGTCAGCTGCGCCACCTTTTGCTTAATCTCCGGTGATGCATCTCGCCGGCCGCTTGCGAGGTTGTCCTCCCACCTGGCCATCGAATTCCAATCTTTAAAGCCGGCATTCTTTCCGTTTTCCGGAAAAAGCGAGATCGCCATAAAAGCAGCAACGCTTTCGTACGGTGGCATTCGCTCTTCATGCCGTATCGCCTTTACGTCGGTGACCACCCACTGAAATTGTCTGTCGCCCACCGCAGTGGGCGCAATCTCGGCGTGGTTCAACCAAGCAGACCGGTATTCCCAACCGGGAGCGAGTTGCAACGTGTAGTGCGCTTCCCTCACTGGTAAGTCGGACTGGATTGACCAAAAATCCTGTAGTACATACGGCTGCAGCTCGAATTCAATTTCATACGCGATTACGTTTCCGGTATCGGCCGCCGGGATGCGCAGGATTTTGGACTTTACATCGCTGACCAGCTCTCCGTTTTCCAATCCAGTTAGCGAAGTTTCGATCGCATCCTTGTCTTTCACTTCATAATCTTTGCCTTGGGTCGGAATGCACCATCCATGCATGCTGACGACGCGCGTCTCCGAACTCATGTCTGCGCGCACCGACCCCAGAACTCTTCCTTCGGGCCGAAGGATTTTGTAAACGCGCCGTTCAATTCGCTTCAATTTCCCGATGTTCTGAACCGTGAGGACGTCTTCTGAATAAAGTACAGCCGCCACCGCTTTTTCGTCGTGCTCCGGCACCGGCGCGTTCGCGGCGGTGTGCACCCAGGCAGGCGCATCGTTGTTGGCCCGCGAGGAATAAGCCCCCACCGAGGCGATCAATATGGTGCAGAACAATCCGGCAATTAACCGTTGGTGATTAGTTGGAAGCACTTCCAGCTCCTGGCTGCAGAACGATCTGCTCTTCGTCAGCGGTTCGAACAACCTGAAAGAAGGACTGAAGGACTGGATATTTCTCCTTTTCGACCATCATCAAGTCGCATCGCAGCGTACGGGAAATGTGCAACGTCCCCTTCTTATCTTCCATGTTCAGAACGTATGCAACGGCTTTGGCATCCTGATTCTGTGCCGTGGGCAAGCTGCCGAGCTTCCATCCCAGCGGCAGTTCGACGCTGATATCGTCCACTTTCTGGTAGGGATATTGAAAATAGACGGCGTAGGTTCGAGCCTTATGTTCGAACAGACGCTTCTCGGAAGCCGAAAATAGTCCAACGGGCATCAACGCGCGCTTGCCAGCACCGCTCACCCAACCAGGCACTTTCAATGTGAATTCCGCGACCAGGTTCGATGCGGAACTAGTCCAATCCGGTTTGTTTGTCAGCTCAATTTCGATTCCGACTGGCACAGTTTCCTTGACGAGGTCCTCTAGCAATTTCTTTCGCGTCATGTCGTCGTCATTGCGTTCGTCGATTCTCATCCAGAGCGCGTCAAGTCCGACGTATGTTACGGTGAGCTTTCCTTCCAGACTTCCGTCAGAGGTGAGTTTCAAGTCAGCTTTTCGCTCTACCCTGGACGCGTCGCTCGGCGGCAGCGGCGTCATTACCCATTCGCCCCCGTCCTTGGTTAATTTCAACCCTCCAACCGCGGTTTCAGACCAGGGCAAGTAGCCAAACGATGTGAACGCCGTCCCGGGATCGAAATATCTGTCCTGTCCATTCACTTTCACCAGGACAACGTTGTCGTTGAGCTGGTGCGGGTTCATGACGCCGGCTTTAAAGAAAAAGTCGCTTCGCCGGGAAACTAAGACCGGGTATGCCTCAAAACCGGCCGCTCGCACCAGCGCAAGATAAAGCCACGTCAGCTGCCTCCCGTCTCCGGAGCCCCGCTTCCACAGGTCCTCGACGTTGTTTATCTCTTTTTGCTTTTCGCGCTTCAATTCCTGTTCCGTCTTTTCTTTCTCATACGATGTGTTTTTAACCTGTTGCACGCGCGCGTAAATTTTCTGCAATTTAGCTTCGGGGGAGTCCGCCGCAGAAATGATCTGAGAAACGACCTGCTCCATCGCCTTTTTCTTATTCACAAAGCTTTCTGTCGCTTCGAATTGGCGTTTGCCCTCTTGCTTCCAGAACTTGGCGGGATCTTTCTCCAAGATCGTCTCTTCGCCATAGATAAAATCGACGCGGTATTTCAGCTCGTTCTCCGGCGGCATGTAATCTTCCACCTGAAACGCCGGCACATTTTGCGTTTCAAGGCGAATCGCCTGGGCTTCCTGTTTGGGCTGGTTGGTGCCGGGGGGTAGCCCTTGCGGCCAACTCCAGCGGATGGAGTAGTTGGAATTTGGCTTCAATGAAAATTTGGCCCGGCGCGTAAACAGTTCATCGCTCAAAACCCATTTTGAGTCGAAGACGTACTGATAATCGCTCGTGTAGTGATACTCGATGATGCTTCCCACTTGCACGTCGGGCAGTGTCAGTGTTTTTGCCAGATACTTCACGCCTTTCGCTTTTACGATGGTCTGTTCATATATTTTCCCGTCGAAATTCGCAATGGTTCCATCGGGCCGGATGGTGCGGGCTTTGACGCTATGGATATCTTCATATTGCTTGAGGAAAGGAATTTGCACGTCGGCGTATTTACGCCCTTCTTCCGTCAATATTTTTATCCGGACGTATGTATTTTCATGGCTGTTCTGCCCGTCATCGCGGTCAACCTGCTTGTAAAGAATCACCGCCGGCGCACCGGGAGCTTCGGGCAAGCTTGTAAGCTTCAGTTCTTCTTGCGTCACGGGCTGCCACTCGTCTCCCTCGACGGGCCGCAAGTAAATCATCGCGGCGCAAATCAGCAACATCCCTCCAAGCGGCGCCTTCAGCCATCCAACTTTCGACATGAGAATCTCCTTGGTTCTCGACATCGGAAACCGCTGATTCGCACAACTAATTCCGAGCTTCGTTGGAACCCGAACGCGCATTGCAATTCATTGAGACTTGGGCTCCGCTATTAACTCGCGATGCTTGTATCGCGAAAAAGTACAGGTACGTCACTCTTCTGTCAAGACTACGCCAGTGCAGCTGTTCCATTACCTCCCTCTTCCCCATCCCGCCTCTCTGCGGCATAATCCCCGCGCACCTTTCCAATTTGGCTTGCTCTTGCCGCGAGGGAGACACACGTGAACAATCGCCCCTGGAGTTCCACTGCACCCCCAGGAGAATTTCGCCCGTACATCGGCTCCGAAGAGTCCGTCAAGGAATTTACGCTTCGCGCGGTGATCCTCGGCGCACTGTTCGGCTTGTTGTTCGGCGCAATTACCGTGTACGTTGGCCTTCGCGCCGGCCTCACGGTTTCCGCTTCCATCCCCATCTCGGTGCTTTCCATCAGCATCCTTCGCGCCTTCGGCCGCTCCACCATTCTCGAAAACAATATCGTTCAAACCACCGGCTCCGCCGGCGAATCGCTCGCCGCCGGCGTGATGTTCACAATTCCCGCGCTCATCTTTCTCGGCTTTGGCAAAGAGTTCACCTTCTGGCGCATTTTTCCGCTGGCGCTGCTTGGCGGATGGCTCGGCGTTCTTTTCATGGTGCCGCTTCGCCGCCAGCTCATCGTCAAGGAACACGGCAATCTTTCCTTCCCCGAAGGAACCGCTTGCGCGGACGTTTTGGTCGCCGGCGAACGCGGCGGTTCGTTTGCCGGCCGCGTCTTCTGGGGCCTCGGCCTCGGCGGCATTTATACGTTCCTGATGAACACCTTCCAGGCCTGGACCGGCCAGCCCGAAGCGCGGCCCAGTTGGTTCCCCGGCGCTTCTTTCCGCGCCACCATCACGTCCGAATATCTCGGCGTTGGCTACATCATCGGCCCGCGCGTTTCAGGAATTCTCTTTGCCGGCGGCATCATCTCGTGGTTCGTCATCATGCCCGCCATCAAATTTTACGGACAGCTTTCCCACGACGTTCCGATCTATCCGTCAACCATTCCCATTCCGCTCATGTCGCCCGACGACATTTGGAAAAGCTACATTCGTCCCATGGGCGCTGGCGCCGTTGCGGCCGCTGGACTCATCACGCTCCTACGCACCATGCCCACAATCATTTCCGCGCTGCGTTCTGGCCTCAAAGATGTTCGTGCCGAAAGTGCCGGCAATTTGGCTGCGGCAAGTAGAATCGATCGCGAAGTCCCCATGCGCACTGTCGTGGTCGGCTCCATCGTTATCGTCGCCATGATTTGGGTGCTTCTCACGTTTCATCCCATACCTGGCGCGGAAACGCACTGGTACCAGAATCTGTTCGCAGGAGTTTTCGTCGTTGTCTTTGGATTCCTGTTTGTCACGGTCGCCGGACGCATCAGCGGCCTTCTCGGCAACTCTTCCAACCCCATTAGCGGCATGAGCATCGCCACTCTCATGGCCACTTGCGCAATTTTCTTCGTCGCCGGTTGGACTGCCCCCAACTACCAGGTCTTGGCGCTCATGATTGGCGGAATTGTCTGCATCGCGGCCGCAATCGCCGGTGCCACTTCACAAGATCTAAAAACCGGTTATCTCGTCGGCTCCACTCCTTATTGGCAGCAGATGGGCCTGCTCATCGGCGTCACTGTTTCCACTCTCGCCATCGGCACCACGCTGAACCTGATGAATCAGGGTCTGCAAAAATACATCCCCACGCAAATTGCGGTGAACGTTCAGTCCTTGCCTGCTGGCGTAAAAGTCGAACAGGACACCTTCGCCTATCAGGGAAAGAATTACATCCTGCTCAATTCACTTGGCTCTCACGAAGTTCCCGACGGCGAATACCTCTTCGACAACTCGTCTAAACAAATCGAATATCAATGGGCGCAAGGCATTGGCAGCGACAAAGCACCCGCCCCGCAAGCCCGGCTCATGGCTACCGTCATCAGCGGCATTTTGAATCAACGCTTGCCTTGGCGTTTGGTTTTAATGGGAGTCGCGCTCGTCATCGCCGTGGAAATTCTCGGCGTGCGGTCTCTCGCGTTTGCTACCGGCTCTTATCTGCCGCTTGGCACGACCGCCGCGATGTTTGCCGGAGGCCTCATCCGCGCACTCATTGAAGCCACCACAAAGAAGAAAGACGAAAGCGAAGCCAGCCCTGGCGCTCTTTATTCCAGTGGACTCATCGCCGCCGGAGGTGTCTTCGGCCTCCTCGGCATCGTCATAAATCTTCTTCAGGATCCGGAAATTTCCAACCGCGTCCCGCGCTGGCTTACCACGGCGCTTCACCTGCCATGGCGGCCCGATCTGTTTTCCTTTGGCCCAAAATATTGGCCCGCGATCGCCAACAGCAACCTCTTCGGCATTTTCATGTTCGTGCTGCTCGGCGGGTCGCTCTTTTACTTCGCGCGCAAAAAATTGGATTAGCGCCGCGTGAATCAACTTATTTCAATCAGGCTGGGGAGTTAACGTCGCGCCGAAATTGGCCGATCGCGTACGCGCTCAAAATCGTCAGCGCCGGATCGATTGCGTGGCGGTAATGTGCATTCGAATGCGTGATGTAGTAGACCAGCGGAAATAGCGCCAGGCAATACAGCAGCAGTGCGCTGCCGGCAATGTGCGCGCGAAGTGCCAGTATCATTCCGGCAAACGCAAGCAACGAAAAACCGGTATAAAAAATCACAAACGCTCGGCTCAATCCCAGCGCCTTCAGCCAAACCTCGCCATCTGCCTCATACCACGACGTCCACGTATCCAGAATGCGCTCGGAAGTCAGCCGCAAGAATCTTCCCGGATGTGCTCCGATAAACGCCATCGCTTCGGCTTGCTTCATTTTGTTATAGCGAATTTCACCGTTCACCAGCAGCGGCAGCAGCCCTTCCGGGCTCGCCCACGGATGCAATTCCGGACTCCACACATGCTTCACCGCCGGATTATTTCCAAGCCAAAGCTCAAGTCCGAAATTCGATTTCACCGGAACAAACGCGCCCATCTCCTTGTAATTGCGAAGCGTCCACGGCACCAGCGCCAAAATAAAAAACAAAGCGGTTCGCTCCACCAAATAGCGCGATTCCAATTCGCTCCGTTTCCTTTGTGCAACCAGCCATCCCACAAAAAATGGCAGCATCACGCCGAGCCCCGGATTCGTCAGCACCGCAACCGCCCAAAACAATCCGTACAACGACCAATGCGCCGTCGACGAGTTCTCTCGCAGTTCCAGTGTCGCCCACAACAACAATGCCACCAGCAGCGCGTCCAGGCTTTGATCCCAAATCCATTCCATTGGAATCTGGATCGCGGTCGGGAGGATCACCCACGTCCACGCCGCAATCCATCCCGTGCGCACCGAAAATATTTTTCGCCCCACCGCGTAAATCGGCCAGCACGTCAACGATGCGAACGCGCAGTTCATGATCTGCGCTCCGACTCGCGCCGTGTAATTGTCCATGTGCGCCAGTTTGTAAACCGCCGCCAGCAAGTACGGATACACCGGAGAGATCCACGCCGTCGGCCCGTTCAACTCGTACCAAAGCCCGGAGAATCCTTTCCCCGTCGCAATCGACCACGCCACTTTGCCGGATTCCGTTCCAATCGTCGGCAACCACACGATTCCCGCATCGTGGTAATGGTGATAAACGCGCAGAATCACCATGCGCAAGACGAAAGCAATCGCCACCGCGAGCCACGGCGAGCGCAACCAATTCGCCGCACGCCCGCGCTCTTCGCTTTCTTTCAAAGGCATTCTGAAAAGATTCTCCGCGGGATACTTCCCGCCCACTTTGCCAACCGTTCGTTATGCATCGTGCTCGATCAACGTATCATCGCGGCCGCGGCCGGTCACTCGGTTCGTCGTGCGAAAGTACTCAATCAATACAATTCCAGCTGCCAGACTATTCCTATGCGCGCGGAAACCACTTCGCGCGCTCGCATATCGATTTTCCGCACGGATGCGCCACGCCAAACTCTGTAACGACGTACCGGATCAATCCTCGCAAAGTCACCACGTCTCTTCCTTTACTTCTTCTGTTTCCTCCTCGTACACTGAACTTGACATGGCCTCGCGCGCCAGCATAAAGAGCCACCGCATCAGCTTCGATTTTTACGTCACTCCGGGTGTGAAGCTTCTCCTCATCGCCAATTTCGCCGTTTTCATTTTGGAAGCTTTCGTCTACCACTATGGCCGAATCGACGGCTACAACTGGCTCATAAAATGGTTTGGTCTGGTTCCCGCCGCCGTCTTCCCGCTCGGTCGCATCTGGCAGCCGTTCACGTACCTTTTTCTCCACGATGTCACCTATGTGTGGCACATCATCCTGAACATGCTCTTCCTCTGGATGTTCGGCCGCGAAGTCGAACTCGTCTGGGGCCGAAACCGATTTCTCCGCTATTATTTTTTGACGGGTGTCGGCGCCGGCCTCATCAACGTGCTCGTGAACACCATTCCACACGTTTGGGGACAGCCGTACTCTTTGGTGCCCACCATCGGCGCGTCCGGCGCCATCTTTGGCATCATGATCGCTTGCGCCGTTCTTTTCCCCGACCGCCGCGCCTATCTTTTCCCGATTCCGGTTGCGATTAAAATGAAATGGATTGTCGCGATCATGGCGGGCATCACATTTTTTGGCACGCTGGGACTCGGCGAAGGCAACGTAAGCCACATCTGCCATCTCGGCGGCATGGTCGTCGGCTACCTATATCTACGCCGCGATTCGTATCTCTATCGCCTTCGCAACGAAGTTTCCGATTGGAAATATCAGCGCAATCGCAAGCGCTTCGAGGTCTACATCAACAAGCACAAAGGCGATCCGCCTTCGCGTCCCGATCGCTGGGTGAATTGAAGCGGCACCGCCGCGCGTCTTTTCCTATCCGTTTCCGCCGATCACGTGGAATTTCATGAAGTTCGTCGTTCCCCGCACGCCCATCGGCGTTCCCGCGATGATTCCGATCACGTCGCCCTTGCGCGCAAGCCGCTCCCGCAGCAGCTTTTTCTCCGTCGTTTCCGCCAGCGTATCAATGCGGTGCTGGTCGCGCGATTCAAGCGGCAGCACGCCCCAAATCAGCGCCATCCGTCGCAGCGTTGCCACTTCGGGCGTCAGCGCAATAATCGGCACCTGTGGCCGGTAACGCGAAATCAACCGCGCCGTGAATCCGCTGTGCGTGAACACCACAATCAATTTCATGTGCAGCTCGCGTGAAGCGTGGCAGACGAGTTCCGCAACCGTCTCCGCCACCTTCAACTTTTCCTGCGGCACCGGCCGCGGAAATTCCTTGATGCTTCCTTCCGCCGATTCGATGATTCGCGCCATCATGCTCACGGCTTCCACCGGATATTTTCCGCTCGCCGTCTCCGCCGACAGCATCACCGCATCCGAACCGTCGAAGATCGCATTCGCCACGTCCGAAGCTTCCGCGCGCGTTGGCCGCGGATTTTCCGTCATCGATTCCAGCATCTGCGTCGCCGTGATCACCGGCCGGCGAAACTCGCGCGCGCGCTGAATAATCTGCTTTTGCATCACCGGCACTTGCTCCGGACTCATTTCCACGCCGAGATCTCCGCGCGCCACCATCACGCCATCCGCCACTCTCAGAATTGCCTCAAGATTCTCGATCGCTTCCGGCTTTTCCAGCTTTGCGATCACCGGCGTCTCTTTTTTCGCCTTGCGAATCAGCTGTTTCGCAAGCACCACATCTTCCGGCCGCCGCACAAAGCTCACCGCGATGTAATCCGCGCCGGCGGACAGCGCAAATTTCAAATCGGCTTTGTCCTTCGGCGTGAGCGCGGGTACGCGCAGCTTCACTCCGGGCAAATTGATCCCCTTGTTTTCTCCAAGCGATCCGCCGTTCACCACGCCGCAAATTATTTCCGCGCGCCCCACCTGCTTCACCCGCAATTCAATCAACCCGTCCGACAGCAATATCCGGTCGCCTTTTTTCACTTCTCGCGGCAGCGGTTCAAACACCGTGCTCACTCTCGTCGTATCGCCCAGCACTTTCGCCGTCGTAATCGTAAATTCCTGGCCTGCCCGCAAACGGACCGGTCCGCCCCCAGCCAGCGCGCCCGTGCGGATCTTTGGCCCTTGTAAATCGGCAAGTATCGCAATCGTCTTTCTCATCGCGGCCGCGGCGGCGCGCAGCGCGCCAATGTTCTTGGCGTGCTCGTCGTGCGTGCCATGAGAAAAATTCAGTCGCGCGACGTCCATGCCCGCTTCCAGCAGCTTCCGGATCACCCGCGGCGAAGAACTCGCCGGGCCAATGGTGCAAACGATTTTCGAATGTCGAAACGAATTCACGTGTTCTTCCGTAAAAAATGTTTGGAGACGCGGAATAAGCCTAACTCATTCCGCGCCGTTTCGTCGCCGCCGCGTGAGGTCATTTTTTTTCGTGTGATTCGGATCCGCGAAGCCGTCGTGCCGGCGCGTTTACTTGGACACCGCGAATTCATTCACGATTCGAATCATGAGGTCAACGCCCTTCGAAAACGCCGCCACCGGAATCCGCTCGTCGTTTCCGTGCATCCGCTTCAGATCGTCCTCGCTCAACGGAAAGGGCACAAGCCCATACGCTTGCACGTTGTGCAGCCGCAGTTGCGCCGAATCGGTTCCCCACGTGGACTGGTACGGCAACACCGGCGCGCCGCCAAATTCCTGCGCGGCAGACTTCACAATCGCGTTGTAAAAATCGCTTTCGAGCGAAGACGTTGGCGCCGCCAGCCCCGCATTGTGTTGTATCTCCAATTTCACTTGCGGATCGTTCACCACTTTATTCAGCTCCGCCACCAGCGAATCAATCGTGTCGCCCGGCAGCAATCGAATGTTCAGCGTCGCCCGCGCCTCCGCTGGAATCACGTTTGCCCGCACTCCCGCGCTCAGCATCGTCGGCGAAATCGTATCGCGCAGCATCGCGTTCCATGCCGGGTTCGCATCGGAAATCACGCGCGCCGCATGCTCGCCTCGATCGGCGGAATCCAGCGACCGGATCCATTTCCCCAATTCGTCGTCTTGCAGCGGCGCAACCCCCTCGAAGTATCGCCGCGTCACCGCCGTCAAATGAACCGGCGCCGAATAATTTCCAATTTTTTCGAGCGCCGCCGCCAGGTGCACCACTGGATTGTCCTTCAGCGGAATCGAGGCGTGTCCGGACGTGCCGCGCGCCACGACGTCCACGTTGTACGCAACCTTCTCGCTCGCCTGCACCGCCGTGTACTGCACTTTGCCGTCCTTCGCAATCACCACGCCGCCCTCATTGATCGCAAATCCCGCGGCAAATTTGTCCCAATTCTTCGCGATCAGCACCTTTATGCTCGAATCGCCAAAACCCTCTTCATCGCACGTCGCCAGAAAGATCACGTCGCGATTCAACCGCGCCCCCGCCCTCTTCAGCGCCACAAACGCCGCAAGATTCGCCGCCAGCATTCCCTTGTCGTCCACCGCTCCGCGGCCGTACAAATACCCGTCCTTCATCGTTGCTGCAAAGGGGTCCACGGTCCATCTCGCCTTGTCCACGCCCACCACGTCCATGTGCGCCACAAGCAGCAACGCGCGCGATGGATCCGCAATCGCCGCGCTCTTCAGCCTCGCAACCACCGCGCTCCGTCCCG
>Ga0209166_10000318_pt1 | contig 57457 bp, 62 predicted proteins | sample Coa_R1_3_FD_187151 | JGI IMG/M metagenome (GOLD analysis project Ga0209166, IMG submission 187151) | Surface soil microbial communities from Centralia Pennsylvania, which are recovering from an underground coalmine fire - Coalmine... | ecosystem: Environmental > Terrestrial > Soil >...
GGGGTCAGGCAAAGAACAAGGCTGCCCGGAGACTCACCCCAGCCCGGGTGCTCCTAATATTTATTTATTCACGTTTCTTTACGTTTCCAAGCTGCTGAAATTGCAACCTGGCGAGGTTTCGTTCGTCTAATAGCTACGTATGACGAACAAAAAGAGATCAAAAGCTGATAAGAAGACGCAAGCGAAGGTGACCCATACCCCGGCCCGACCTGCTCCGCGAGGAAAAGAGGAGAAAGAGGAGAAAGAGGAGTTCGAAGTAGAGTGGGAGGCCATCCAGCAGTTGGAGAAAAACGTGGATGAGCAGCAGGTTAACAAGTTGACGGATCACGTCTTCAGTTCGGTGCTCTCCAAATTTGGCTGGATACGCAATGAGCAAGGACACTTGGAGAATACGGGAGTCGAAGAAGCAGCGTAAGCCGAGTACCCAGTGCTCGGCTCCCACGCCTAAATCCCTGATCGTTCTCTCGTTCCCGGCAAACTTACATGACTCCCCAGAGCGGGAACTGCTCTATGAGACTCACCCAGGCAGTGCCGCGAGTCCCGGATTTTCGTCTGACCGTCTCAGGCAGTTGCCGTAATCGCGCGAGGTCCCTCAAACGCCGCTCTTACATGAGGCTGCAGCAGATACCAGATGATCAGAGCGTTGATGGCGAGGCGAATCCCAAGAAAAACGATCGCGAACACATGGAAATGCATCAGCGACAAAAGCAGCCAGAGTCCACCAAAGAAGATTCCAATACACGCAAAAACCAAGGTGACGATGCGCGCCCAGTTCTTGAGTTGCCACATTCCCCAGCCGAGGAGGGCCACAATAGCAGCAAAAACGAAAAAAAAGACGGCTACAACCGCACCCAGGCCAGCCAAAAAGCCAACAAGACCTGCTCCTGAGAGCTGGCTATTTCGACTTATGAGCGAGCCAATCATGCCTCCTCCGACGATGAGGCCGATTCCGGCCAGGATCAGGAATGCCGCAACCAGAAACTGAAGAATAGAAATAATGGTCACACCAACAGGTCTATTCATGGTATTTCCCCCTTCTAATCCGGATATTGTAGCCGGATTCCACCCCGCGCCAGACATTTATTGATATTGAAGCTGGAGGGTTATACTCAGAAAGCCCATGTCTGTGACCCTGGACCAGATACTTGCCAATACCCGCCAGCGAGTGGATGCGCTGCTGCATTCCTCCGCTGCCAAGACCCTGAAAGAGCAAGCCCGCCAGCATGTCCCGCGAGGTTTTAAGCGTGCCCTTCGGGAGCGGGCGGCACAGGGAATAGCGGTGATTGCGGAGCTGAAGAAGGCTTCGCCCTCGAAGGGCGTCATCCGCCAGCATTTTTCAGCGGTGCGCCTGGCCCGTGAACTGGAGCAGGCCGGGGCCGCGGCGCTCTCGGTGCTGACCGACGAGAAATACTTTCAGGGATCGCTCGGCAACTTGCACGAGGCCTCCACAGCCACCCGAATTCCCTGCCTGCGCAAGGATTTTATGGTGCACGAACTACAGTTGCATGAAGCCCGCGCCCACGGCGCCGATGCCGTGCTGCTGATTGCCGCCGCCCTGCGTGACGACGAGATGCTCTCGTTGTTCGAGAAGGCGCGTGAGCTCGAGCTTGACGTGTTGTGCGAAGTTCATGATGAGCGCGAACTGGAGCGCGCCATGAGCATCGGCTTTGACATGATTGGGGTGAACAGCCGCGATTTGAAGACTTTTCACGTGGACCCTGAAGCTCCGTTGCGCCTGGGGCAAAAATTACCGCGCAGCGCCTTGCGCGTGGCCGAAAGCGGCATTCATACCGCAGACCGGCTGCGCCAGTTGCGGGATGCAGGCTATCATGCCTTTCTGATAGGAGAGTCGCTCATGTACGCCGATTCACCGGGAGAAAAGCTGCGCCAGTTGATTTCAGAAGTGGGTACGCAAGCTCTCGGCGTAGAGCCAGCCGCCCGTTCCCGGGGCAAGTTGTGACTTGGATAAAAATCTGCGGCACCACCAGCCTGGAAGACGCCTTATTAAGCGCAGAAGCCGGCGCAGATGCTCTGGGCTTCGTCTTTGCCGAAAGTCCCAGGCGAATTGAGCCGGAGCGCGCGCGAGAGATCATTATGGAACTTCCGGCTAGAATTGAAAAGGTTGGGGTCTTTGTGAATCCGGCACTGGAATATGTTCGGAAGGTAGCGCAACTGACCGGGATTACTCGCATTCAACTGCATGGCGATGAGCAGTCTGGGCTGCTTCGCGCGGTGGAGAAGAATCTGCCCTCGCGGCCCATTACCAAAGCCATCGGCGCTGACGCGCATTTACGCGAAGCTCTTCTTGCGCTGAATGGCTCGGCTGCCCTGGATAGCATTCTGCTCGATTCCGGCTCGGCGGCGCAGCGTGGGGGTACGGGCAAGGTCTTCGACTGGCCTGCCGCGAAAGAAGCGATTGCGCAAAGCGGCCTGAATTTGCGCTGGATTATTGCTGGCGGTTTGAAATCAGAAAATGTCGGCGAGGCCATCCGGCTGTTCCAACCCTGGGGCGTGGATGTGGTCTCGGGCGTGGAATCCCGCCCTGGAAAAAAAGACGCCGACAAGTTAGGAAAGTTCGTCGCCGCGGTGAGAGCGGCGGCAGAAAAGATTTAGTTATGGCTCCAGTATTGAATATGGCGACAACCGGCACGCGCTTGAAAAGCAGTTCGAGCAGCGCGGCCCACGGCCGCTTCGGTCCTTACGGCGGCAGCTACGTGCCAGAGACCCTGATGGCTGCCCTGGAAGAGCTGGAGCAGGCCTACAACAAGGCCCGCAGCGATCGCAGCTTCCAGCAGGAACTTGACGACCTGCGCAAGAACTACGCCGGACGTCCCACGCCGCTGTTCTTTGCCCGGCGGCTTACGCAGAAGCTGGGCGGCGCCAAAATTTATCTCAAGCGCGAAGACCTGCTGCACACCGGCGCGCACAAAATTAACAATGCGTTGGGCCAGGCGCTGCTGGCCGTCCGCATGGGGAAGCGCCGCATCATCGCGGAAACCGGCGCCGGCCAGCATGGCGTGGCGACCGCTACCGTGTGCGCTCTGCTGGGTTTGGAGTGCGTGGTCTACATGGGCACCGAAGACATGCAGCGCCAGGAACTGAACGTGTTTCGCATGCGGCTGCTCGGGGCCGAAGTCCGCGGAGTCGATTCCGGATCGAAGACCCTGAAAGACGCCATCAACGAAGCCATGCGCGATTGGGTCACCAATGTCCGCACTACGCATTATTTGTTGGGGAGCGTGCTGGGAGCGCATCCCTATCCGCTGATGGTGCGCGAGTTTCATACCGTGATTGGAATCGAGGCGCGCGCCCAGATCCTGAAGTTCGAAAAGAAACTTCCCACGGCAGTCATCGCCTGCGTGGGCGGCGGCTCCAACGCCATGGGCATCTTTCACGCTTTCCTGGCCGACAAAAGAGTGCAGCTGATTGGAGTTGAAGCCGGCGGAAGGGGAAAGAAGCTGGGCGAGCACGCTGCCCGCTTTCAGGGAGGCTCGCCGGGGGTTCTACAAGGTACATTCTCGTATCTCCTGCAGGATGACGCCGGGCAGATTGCCGGCACGCATTCGGTTTCCGCCGGATTGGATTATCCGGGCGTAGGGCCGGAGCACTCCTGGCTGCACGATGTAGGCCGCGCCGAGTACGTTTCAGCCGACGACACCGAAGCGCTGGCCGCCTGCCAGTTGCTGGCGCGCACGGAAGGCATTATTCCGGCGCTGGAGTCGTCGCACGCCATCGCTGAGTGCATCCGCCGCGCTCCCAAAATGAAAAAATCAGAAATTGTGATTGTCAACGTCTCCGGACGCGGGGATAAAGACATGGGAATTCTGCAGAAAGAATTGAAACATTGAGTCATTGAGTCATCGGGTCATTGAGTCATTGGGTCATTGCGCCCCGCGTCATCGAGCCATTGAGTGACTGACGGCGGTTGATTTATCAGCACGATTGAGTCATTTATTTGAGAAGACAAACATGCAAAGTAAGCCTGAAGAGCTTAAACAGCGGACAAAGTGCTTCGCATTGCGAATTATCAGGCTTTATAGATCTTTGCCCAAATCAACCGACGCTCAGGTAATTGGTAAGCAGGCACTTCGCTCTGGAACTGCTGTAGCCGCAAATTACCGCGCTGTATGCAGGGCTCGTTCCAAGCCTAATTTGCCGCAAAAATGGGTATCGTCGTCGAAGAAGCTGATGAAACGGTATTCTGGTTAGAATTGCTCGTTGAAGCTGCTATTGTATCGAAGGACAAATTGAACGATCTATTATCAGAAGCTAATGAGCTGCTGGCCATCTTTGCGGCATCGCCTCGGACGGCGAAAAATCTTAAGGCAGTACTCAATGACCCAATGACTCAATGACCCGATGAATCAATAGCCTAATGACCCGATGACTCAATTCAACTTCACATCCCATCCCTTCCTCGTTGCGTACATCACCTGCGGCGACCCGAGTCTTGCCGCCAGCAAAGACATTATTCTCTCTGCGATTGCGGCCGGAGCCGATGTTATCGAGCTAGGTGTCCCCTTTTCCGATCCTGTGGCCGACGGTCCGGTGATCCAGCGCGCCAGCGAACGCGCGCTGGCCAACCACACCAGGTTGAGCGACGTCCTGCAGCTTGCGGAAGAGATCAGGAATGCTGAAAACCATGTGGGCCTCATTATCTTTTCCTACTACAATCCCGTGCTGCGCTTCGGGTTGGAGCGTTTTTGTCATGACGCCCGCGAGGCCGGTGTAGATGGCGCCTTGATCACCGACCTTACCGTCGAAGAAGCCGGCGACTACATTGCCGCCATGCGCAAGCGCGATTTGGCTACCGTGTTCATGGCAGCCCCTACCAGCACGGATGCCCGCCTGAAAGCCATTGCCGCCGCCTCGCGTGGCTTTGTATACGCGGTTTCACGCACCGGAGTCACCGGAACGCAGCAGAACCTTGCAGACGACGCCGGCAAGCTGGTGCGGAGAGTGAAGAAATTCACGAAGTTGCCGGTCGCGGTGGGGTTCGGCATCTCCAACTCCGAACAGTACCGGGCTGCAGGCGAGTTTGCTGACGGAGTTGTCGTGGGCAGCGCCATCGTGCAGATCATTGAGAAGAACTCCGCAAGCGGTCATGCCGCCAAAGCAGTCGGCGAGTTTATTCAGGGGTTGAGGAAATAGCATTCAGCAGTCAGCTAAAAAAGCTCTTAGCCTTTAGCTCTTAGCTTTTAGCTAAAGCTTAACAATGCAGGATGCGACCACTTATTCAAGCTTTTGAGCAACAAACGATTTTTGCTGAAATGTCTAAGGGGCTAGATGCTGCATGGTGCAGGAATTTTAAGCTAATGGCTAAGAGCTAAGAGCTTTTTTGGCTGAATGCTTCTTACCCCGCCTTGCGCGCACTCTCTTTCAGCACTTCATCCAGTTTGCCTGAGAGCTGGTGCGCCCGCTCATTGTATTCGGAAGCGATAGTGTCATACTTGCGCTTGAGCAGGTGATATTCATCGGCGATGTTGAGCGCGGCCAGCACGGCCAGGCGCAATGAATCCACTGTGGAAGTCTGCTCGGCGACGGTGCGCATCTTGAGATCCACGTAGTCGGCGAGTTTGAAAATGTAATCGGGGTCGGTGCCGCGCAAGTTATAGGGCTGATCGTAAATTTCCACTCGCACGCTGGTGGCCGTGCCGTTTTGTTTGCTCACTCGTTTCTCCCTTGTGATGCAGCAGGGCTGCACCGGAAACGTGCCGGTTGATGCGGCGCATTCGATCGTGCGCTTCCGTCTTGCGGCTGGCGTACATGTGATTATCGCGCAGAATCGTCCGCCGTCAACGCATCAATTTGCTTGAGCATCTTTTCCACCCGGCCGCGCACCTCCTCGCGCTCGCGGCGCAGGGCCACCACATCACGGCGCAGGGATTCGGTCTCCTCATCGCGGCCGCTGATCTGCTCGCGCAGCCGTCTCGCCTCACGCTCGGCCGCCGCTTGCCCCTCGCGGGCCTGTTTCAACAGTTCAATGGTGCGATAAATCTTTTCTTCCAGGGCCAGGAAATCGTCAGAGGATATGCTGGATTCAACTTCGGAGACTGCTTTGACAGACATGGGAGAGTGTCCTTTGGAAAAAATTATGTGAGCGCAGTATAAAACAGCGTGCAGCGTAGGGCAATTGTTAGTTGGAAATAGCTCTTAGCTCTTAGCTCTTAGCTTTTAGCTCTTAGCCTTTAGCTTAAAGACCAAGTGCATTCTTTCGTATGCACAGCTAATTTTTCTTAAGCAGAAACAATTCCTATCCAAAACTTGAATGTTTAGGGGCTGAATGCTGATTGCTGACTGCTGAATGCTAAAAAAGCTAAAAGCTAAAAGCTAAGAGCTAAGAGCTAAGAGCTAAGAGCTTCTTAACGACGCCCCCAGCTTACTCAAACTCTCAACAATCTTCGCCGACCAGGCAGCGACTTCGTCATCCCGCAGGGTGCGGTCGCTTGATTGGAAGGTAGCGCGCAACAGCAGCGAATACTTGCCGGCAGGGATGCCGGCCTTCTCGGCATCTTTGCCGCGCAGCAGATCGGCAGGGGCAAAGCCCTGCAATTCGGGGATGTGCAAGCCGGCGAGCGCCCGATGAATCTGGGCATACTCGACCTGGTTATCGAAGACAAACGAGAAATCGCGTTCTAAGGCAGGGTAACGTGAGAGCGGCTTATATTGCGGACGCCGCAGGCCATGCTTGTACAGCGGGTCAAGCAGGAGTTCGGCGACGTAAAGTTCCTGCTTGATCTTGCGGGCAGCAGCGACCTGAGGATGGATTTGTCCCAGCCGGGCCACGGCCGTGCCATCTATTACCACACGTGCCGAGCGGCCAGGATGAAAATATTCACCGGCATTGCTCGGGTCGAAGCAGAGGGAGCGGTAGTCGAAGGCGGCCAGCAGGGTTTCCACATCGCCCTTGAGATCGAAGAAAGAATAAGCGCGGGTTGGAATGTGTACGCCGCCGGGGTTGCTCTTTCCGGTTGCTCCCAGGCAAATGTGCGTATGCTCCTCTCGCCCGCTGCCGGAAAGTTCGAAGACATGGCCTGCCTCAAAGAGGCGAACGTTTTCCGAGCCGTGATTCAGGTTATAGGCCAGCATGTCGAGCATGCCGGGCACGAGCGAGGTGCGCATCGCTGTGGCCTCTTCATTCAGCGGATTGGCAAGCTCTGCCACTTTCACCAGGGGAGAAAATTTTTGCGCGTCGGCGGCGCTGATAAAAGTGAGAGAGACAGCTTCGTCGTATCCCAGGGCGAGCAAGGTCGAGCGCAGCCGTGTATCGGCAGCAGCCTCCGGCAGCTCAATCACGCTGCCTACAAAGGTGGGCAGCGTATTGCGGAAGTTGTTAAAGCCGTAGACGCGCGCGATCTCTTCAATCAGGTCAATCTCGCGCTCCACATCCAGACGCCAGGTGGGTAGTTCGACCAGGAATTCGTTGGCAGATTTCTTGCTGACGGCAAAACCCAGGCGGCCGAGGATGCGGACAATATCTTTTTTGGGGATTTCCTGTCCCAGGATGCGTAAGACCTCACTGTGACGCAGCCGGACAGGCCGCCGCAACATCTTACGGGCTACAGCGTCGATCTCGCTCCCGATCAGCTCACCTCCGCCTGAAGCCAGGATGAGTTCGGCTACGCGGGCGCAGGCGAGGGAAGTCGCGCCAAAGTCAGCACCGCGCTCGAAGCGATGCGAGGCATCGGTATGCATGCCATGACGGCGCGCAGTCTTGCGCACGCTGGCCGGGTCGAACCACGCGGATTCGATGAGAATATTCCTCGTCTTCTCCGTGATCATCGAATCAAAGCCGCCCATCACGCCGGCCAGGGCCACAGGTTTTTTGGCATCGGCAATGACCAGGTCTTCGGGATACAGCTTGCGCTCGACGCCATCAAGCGTCTTCAGGCTTTCGCCGGCGCGGGCGCGGCGCACGATGATTGTTCCACCCTCCAGCAGGTCGAGATCGAAAGCATGCGTGGGATGCCCAATCTCGTGCAACGTGTAGTTGCTGGCGTCCACGGCGTTGCTGATACGGCCAGCGCCTAACAGTTCCAGCCGCTCCTGAATCTTCTGCGGTGAGGGTGCGATCTCTATTCCGCGTATGATGCGTGCCGTGTAGCGGGCGCATCCCGGCTTATCTTCGATCTCGATTTTAAAATCCGCTTTGCCTTTGGCCGCTGGCAGCTTGGGCTGAATAGGCTTCAGGTCGAGGTTGTAGATGGCCGAGCACTCGCGGGCCACGCCGTAGTGGTTCATGGCGTCCACACGGTTGGTGGTGAGATCCATCTCGAAGATGGTGTTTGCGCCCTCGCCGTGCACCGATTCCACCGCGATTCCGGCGTGCGTCAGTTCGTTGGCCAGGGTGCGGTCATCGGCTTTGATGTCTACGAATTCGCGCAGCCATGCGGGAGCAATTCTCATGCGAATTGCTCCAGGAAGCGCACGTCACCCTGGTAGAACAACTGGATGTCGTCAATTTCATACATACACATGGCAATGCGCTCCACGCCCATGCCGAAGGCGAAGCCGCTGATCTTGGCCGGGTCGTAGCCGTTGCTCTTTACGAATTCGAAGACGTTAGGGTCAACCATGCCGCAGCCGAGCAGCTCGATCCATCCGCCCTGCTTGCAGATGCGGCAGCCTTTGCCCCCGCACTTGAAGCAACTGACGGCAACATCGGCGCTGGGTTCGGTGAAGGGAAAGAACGAAGGGAAAAAGCGCGTCTTCACGCCGGAGCCGAAGAGCGCCTTCATGGCATGGTCGAGCGTGCCCTTGAGGTCGCAGAAGGTGATGTCGCTGTCTACCGCCAAGCCCTCGACCTGATGGAACACGGGCGAGTGAGTAGCATCGGCAGTGTCACTGCGATGCACTTTGCCGGGGATCACCACGCGCACCGGCGGTGGCTGGCGCTCCATGGTGCGGATCTGGACAGGCGAGGTATGCGTGCGCAGCAACAGGCGCTCGCGCTGCGGCTTGGATTCCTGTCCGGCGATGAACAAAGTGTCTTGCGTGTCGCGCGCAGGATGGTTGGGTGGAAAGTTCAGCGACTCGAAGTTGTAGTAGTCGGTCTCGATCTCGGGCCCGGTGCCGACGGAGTATCCCATGGCACGGAAGACGTTGACGATGTCATTCATCGTCTTGATGATGGGGTGCTCGGCGCCAATCGGGCGGCGAGTGCCGGGGAGGGTGACGTCGAGCTTGTCACCGGAGACCTGCGCGCCGCCTGAAATCTTTCCCTGCGCGCTCTCAACTCGTTGCTCGACAAAAGTCTTGAGTTCGTTGACGCGCCGTCCAACATCACGCTTGGCTTCGTTGGGTGCGGCTTTCAGCCAGAGGTCGTTGATCTGGGTGAGAATGCCGTTTTTGCGGGCCATCCAACGGTCGCGGAAGTTCTTGTAGTCAGCGTCTGCTTGGATCGCCCCCGCCTCCTGCTCCAGCGCAGATTGCAACTCAGCCACGGCGCGGTCAAGCGCTGCGGCGGAATAGTCTTCGAGTTTGGGAACAGAGTACGTGACCCACCCCAGTCAGCTTCGTAGAGACGTAGCTTTGCTACGTCTCTCGGTTTGGTGTGCCCATAAACCAGAGGCGCAGCAAACAGAGACGTAGCAAAGCTACGTCTCTACAATACGATTTAGAAATTTACAAAGCATTTTGGACGGCAATGTTTGTGTGGCACGGCCGTCCCTCGGCTGTGCCCTGCTGCTTCAAGAATCTAAGCCGCCGAAGTCCCCAGCGCGCTCTTGGCCTGTTCGGCCAGGCCCTTAAAGCCCGCCGGGTCTTTCACCGCCAACTCGGCCAGGATCTTGCGATCCAGTTCGACTCCGCTCTTCTTCAGGCCGCTGATAAAACGGCTGTAGCTGAGGCCGTGCTGCTTGGCGGCGGCGCCGATGCGCACGATCCAGATGGAGCGGAACTGGCGCTTCTTCTGCTTGCGTCCGGAGTAGGCAAATTTGAGGGCGCGCTCGACCGACTCTTTAGCGGAGCGGTAGAGCTTTGATTTTGTGAGGTAATATCCGCTGGCGCGCTCTAATATCTTTTTGCGGCGCGCGCGGCGCTTGGTTCCACGTTTTACGCGGGGCATGGTGTTCTCCTTTTTTTCTACTTCAATGTTCGCGGCTGGAGGCAAGGGTTGCCTCTTCACACGCATAAGAGCATTTAGCAATTAGCACTTGGCATTTGGCCAGCACAGATCTACGAAGAACGCGGGATGGCTAAATACCAAGTGCCAATTGCCAAATGCTGCTTTTCTAATACGGAATCATCCGCTTGATCTTGGGTGCATCAGCGGGATCCACCAGCTTATTCTTATCATTCTGGCGTTTGCGCTTGGTTGGCTTCGAGGTCAGGATATGGCGGGCCATGGCGTGCGCGCGCATTATCTTTCCTGTGCCCGTCTTCTTGAAGCGCTTGGCGGCGCCTTTGTGCGTTTTGAGTTTCGGCATTTTGCTTTCCTTCAAAAATTATCTTCAAATAACTTGTTTCGCCTCGCGCGCAATCGCGCGCTGCAAGGCGAGCTTGCAACTACCTGTTGCTGCAACCGGAATTTTTTCGGAGTCCTTGCGGCTTCCTACTGCTGCGGCTGCTGTGGCGCCTGGGGCTTGGAGTGCTTCACCGGGGCCTCGGCCTTCTTAGGGGCCAAAATAGCGTGCATGGTGTTGCCTTCCATGCGCGGCGCGAATTCCACGACGGCTTTTTCGCTGACGTCGCGGATCAGCCGGTCAATCATGTCGCGGCCCAGATTGCGGTGCGCCATTTCCCGTCCACGGAAGCGCAGGCTGGCCTTTACCTTGTCGCCTTCGCCCAAAAAGCGCAGCACGTGGTTCTTTTTGGTCTCATAGTCGTGGTCGTCAACATTGATGCTGAACTTGACTTCCTTGACGGTAATGACCTTTTGCTTCTTCTTGGCCGCCCGTTCCTTCTTTTCCTGCTCGTAGAGGAACTTGCCATAGTCCATGATCTTGCAGACCGGCGGGGTGGCGGTCGGAGAAATCTCAACCAGGTCGAGACCGCGCTCACGCGCCTTCTTGAGCGCCTCAAAAGGCGGCATAATGCCGAGCTGACCGCTCTCGTCGTCAATCACGCGCACTTCGCGCGCGCGAATACGCTCATTCATCCGGATAAATCGCTTATCGATGCACGCCTCCAGAAAAACTTGAAACTGGAGTTTTGATTATAACAAAGGGCCGGGGGAATCTCACCACGGAGGCACGGAGACACAGAGAAAAGCAAGAACTTTGATACAGAGTCTAAAAGGGAATTGCTTCTCCTTGTAGACCATCTTTCGTCAGAGCGGCAATCTTTGCTTCAATCCATTGATTGGTAGGGTGTGTTCCATTCAACCGCAACTTGAGGAAGTTGTCGGTTAGCGCCTCAGTGCAGCCTACGTCCTCGCTCAAGGTTGACAGCGTAATCCCGTTCAGGCGGGTTCCAACAAACGACTGGCGGAAGGCGTGGTTCTTCTCTGCAATCAGATCGCGCAAAATCTTGTGGCGTTCGCGTGCCACCTGCGGCGGGACTTGGTTTGGCATAGTTGCCGCCGGCGTGCTGGGACGCGCGGAAAACGTGAAAATGTGCAGATAGGTGAAGGGAAGGGAGGCGATGAACTGGCGGTTTTCTTCGAAGAGCTCGTCGGTTTCTCCGGGGAAGCCCACCATAACATCGGCGCCAATCGCAGCCATCGGAGACCGCTCACGAATCTTGCTCACGCGCTCGGCATAGTGCCAGGGACGGTATTTGCGATGCATCATGCGCAGAACGCGGTCGCTGCCCGACTGCAAAGGCACATGGGCATGGCGGGCGATGCGGGGATGCGAGGTCACCAGGTCAATCAGTTCGCCGCTCCAATCCATGGGCTCGACTGAGCTGATGCGAATTTTTTCGATGGCGGTGCATTCCAAAATAGTGTGCAGCAACTCTTCAAAGCGGCCCTGCGGAGTAAGGTCATGACCCCAGCGGCCGAGGTTAATGCCGGAGACCACCATCTCCCGATATCCAGCGCGGACCAACGCCTCCACTTCGCGCAAAACATCCGCCAGCGACAATGAGCGGCTGTGACCACGGACGGAGGGAATAATGCAGAAAGAGCAGCGGTTGTCGCAGCCATCCTGCACCTTGAGGTTAGGCCGGGTCCGCGCCGAGCCTGCGGCGGCAGCTACTTCCGCAGTTACTTCAAAGACGGGAGCTGCCAGGAAGTCGGTGTGGGCAAAGTCGGTGTGGGTGAAGATATCGCCCACAAGCACCGGAGAATATGGAGCCTCCGCGCCGGATGCGGCCTGCGGCGTAAGCGCCCGTAAAGGGAAGAAATCCCGGCTCGCAGGAGCAACTAGGTCGGCGATCTGATGTTTATGGGAGTTGCCAATCACTGCGCTCACGCCTTCAAGAGCGGCGATTTCTTCCGGGGCCCGCTGGGCATAGCAACCCGTAACCAGGATGCGGCACCCGGGGTTTTCGCGATGGATGCGGCGAATCGCCGCGCGGGCATCGGCATCGGCCGCGGCGGTGACGGTGCAGGTATTGAGCACAACCAGCTCTGCTTCCGTGGCAGATGTGACCGCCAGCAAGCCGCACCGGGCTAGGCTGCGCTCAATAGCGGCGCCATCAGCCTGCGTGGCTCGACACCCGAAATTTTGCACAAAGAACTTCACCGGCATTACTTTAGATTATAAGGAACCCAAGGCATTTTCAGAATTGGTGCGTCCATTTAGGCCGGGTCGGGGGCGAACCAGACACGCGGGCGCAACGCCGGATTTTCAGGTGAAGGCGCGTTGATTAACAAACATAAATACTCCACACTAAACTAATTTTTTTTATTCAAATTCTAATGAAAACGCCCTTACAAACGAGTATGATCTAAAAACTGTAGTTTTTTGCTGCTGTTTACTTAAGTTTTTGGTCCCACAACCAGAGTTGAAGTTTCTGCATCCCATGCACGTCAAGGCGCGAATTTCATCTCTTTGGAGCTTCCCCATGAAACGACGTATTCTCTTAGTCGACGACGAGCTGGCAATCCTGCTGACGCTGAAAGCAATCCTGGAAATGAACGGGTTCGAGGTGGAAACTGCCGCCTCGGCGAAAGAGGCTGCCGGTAAACTGCTCTCCCACGAATTCCACATGGTCATCACCGATATGCGGATGGAAACCGAAACTGCCGGTTACGAGGTCATCCGCCTGGCCCGCAGGCAAACCTACAATCCCGCCACCGCCATTCTCACTGCCTTTCCATCCCTGGGCAGCGACTGGAGGCATGAGGGCGCGCAATCGCTGCTGGTCAAACCGGTGGGAACCGAAGACCTGCTGCGCCAGATCGAATCCCTCCTGGTGCAGCATGAGGACACCAAGCGCAAAGTGGTCAAAACTACCGCGAGGGCCGCTGCCGCATCCCATGAAAAGCCAGGCAAAGAAGCGTTTGTTCGTAAGGCTGGATAGATTACCTGAAGCTCATCCGACGCCTCTCGTTTTGCACACGAGCACCCTTGTGCCGGAGTCGCAGGATTTTGGTGAAGAGTGGATTATGCGGTTGCCGCTGCCGTCCGCCGTTGCTGGAAGCACTCGCGGCAGAAGACAGGCCGGCCCTGGGTCGGTCTGAAGGGAACGGTAGTTTCCTTGCCGCACCCCGAGCACGTGGCCTTGGTTTCTACCTTCTGATACCCGCCAGCGTGCTGATCAGAACCCGGGCTTGGGCCCCGCCCTCGCCCCACATGTGACATGCGCTTGTTCTTGCATTCTTTGCAGCGCTTGGGTTCGTTTTTGAAGTGTTTGTCGTGAAAGAAGAGTTGTTCTCCGGCGGTAAAGATAAAATCAGCCCCGCAGTCAACGCATTTGAGAGTCTTGTCCTGGAATTCCATGAAAGACCGACCTCCCCCCTGTGTTCGCCCGGGTCCTTTCCTCATGAGAAAAAGCACCGGTTTTACTGCTTCCCAGATTCGGCCCAACGCCGTTCCCTATTTCCACTTCTACACTTCGAAGACCGGCGCTTACTGCTAAAACCTAATTGTGCGTGACTGCTATAAATTGTTCTGCCCTGGCGAAAGAGGGGAGGCCGCAAATGTGCGGCCTCCTCCCCCGGTTTATTCCTGCTCTTTACGGGCCTTTTTACGGCTCCGTTTGCGGGCCAATGCTTGTTTCAGGCGCTTCTTTTCACCCGGCTTCAGATAGAAGGAGTGGCGCTTGACCTCTTTAATGATGTCTTCGGTCTGCACCTTGCGCTTGAAACGGCGGAGGGCATTCTCTAAAGATTCGCCCTCTTGCAATCGAACTTCTGCCAAACTTAAAACACCCCCAAACTTACCCAGTAGGACAATCTAAGTTATTGCAATCTTGGAGCTATAAGTCAAGCAGAATCAGCAGGTGAGGGAGGCAACGGACTGGTGTGCTCCACCATGAGAGACTGAGTTTCAGGAGTTTTTTGACGGTCTAGAGGCTTCCGCATGTTATTTTCATAGGTTCGGCTCCTGCCTGACAGCAGACCAGTCCAAATGATCAGAACCTACCAGGGAATCGCCCCCCAGATTCATGCCTCGTGCTACGTGGATGAATCGGCGCAGATCATCGGCGACGTAGTCTTGGCCGAGAACGCCAGCGTATGGATGAACGCCGTGCTGCGCGGCGACGTGCACGCCATCCGCATTGGGGCCAACTCCAACGTGCAGGATTGCAGCGTGCTGCACGGCATGCGCCACAAATATTCGGTCATCGTAGGCGATTGGGTCACCATCGGCCATTCGGTCACGCTGCACGGATGCACCGTCGGCGACCGCTGCCTGATCGGCATGGGGTCGGTGATCCTGAATAATTCGAAGATCGGCGAAGGCAGCATCATCGCCGCCGGGACCGTGATCCCGGAGAATACCGTGGTCGAGCCCCACTCGCTGTGGATGGGGGTCCCGGGCAAGTTCAGGAAGTCGCTGGACCAGGCCGAGCAGGATGGAATTTTGCGCTACGCGAAGAATTACCTGGATTACAAAGAGCAATACCTGAAGGAACGCAGAGGTTAGTGGGCAAGGAAAGACAAGTATCAGGGTACGAGTTTACAGCTTGCAGAAAAACTCGGGATACGAGAAGACAAGTATCAGGGCACGAGTTTACTCGTGCCGTAAGTCGCTGGAAAATAACACTTCCTTGCTGCCGCAGGCATGCGCGGAGCGCCAAAATAAATATTTTTCCGCTGCCTGTTTACTCGTGCCGCCGATAGTAAAAAGAGCCGGTTTTAGAGTCTGTGTGGGAATTAAATTTTCTGGGCACATGAAGGGACGAATAAACCCCGAAGGGGTGACGTACCATAGCCCAGCGCTTCAGCGCTGGGTATGCGCAAAAAGGATGTTAGTCCCGTAGGGACGACGCCTTTCAAGTTCTCACATAAGATCTTTAGCTGCGGTTTGCCATTGTTAAACAAACTCTAAGCTGACCGCACAATCGTGAACGGTGATCATGGACAAACAGACAACAGCCGGAATTCTGATATTCGATCAGGTCGAAGTGCTCGATTTTTGCGGCCCCTTCGAGGTCTTCTCGGTCACGCGCCTGGATGAGAGCAAGCGCATGGAAGAGCCCTCACCCTTTCAGATCGTGCTCATCGCCGAGCGCGATCAGCCGGTGGTGACCATGGGGAAGATGCGGGTGCTGCCTGACTACACTTTGGAAAACTGCCCGCCGCTCGATATTCTGGTTATCCCCGGTGGCTGGGGAACGCGCCGCGAACTCTCCAACCTAAAGCTGCTGGAGTGGATCAAGCAGCGCGCCGCACAGGTGAAGACTCTGAGCTCGGTCTGCACCGGGGCATTGCTCTTGGGCGAAGCCCATCTGCTCGACGGACTGCGCGCAACCACCCACTGGGCGGCTTTGGATGCAATGCGCAAGCGCTTTCCGCAGGTAAAGGTTGAAAGCCAATATCATTGGATAGAAGAAGGCGATGTAATTACCTCGGCGGGCATCTCCGCCGGAATTGATATGGCCTTGCGCATTGTCGCCCGCTATTGTGGCGAGACGGTAGCACGAAACACCGCCCAGCGCATGGAGTACCCCTATCCGGAGTCAGCCGCCCGGCGTGTGAGTGTGAGCGCATGAATGCCAGTCGAGCAACTTGTGATGTGCTTGCGCCGCTCGAGCCTCCAAGAGTCCACACGTCGAAACTCACCAAATGGGCGGTGGCGTTGCTTTTTGTGGCCGTCTGTGGAACCCCCAGCCTGGGGCTGTATTGGCTCCGGCAGCATTACCAGGTCTTCGACATACCCGCCGAGTCCATGGAGCCTACAATCAGGCGAGGGGACCGTATTCTTGTTGATATGCAATATTTCCGGAATCATCTTCCAGCGTATGGAGAAATTATCGTATTTAAGAAAGATGAGATATTGCTTGAAAAGCGAGTGGCTGCAGTGCCAGGAGACACAATTGAAGGCCGCAATGACGTGATTTACCTGAACGGAAACGCTGTATCTGAACCCTACGTGCAGCACATTGGTATTAGGCAAGGCTATGATTTCTTGCGAAATTTTGGACCAACGACCCTTAAGAAAGGTGAATACTTCGTTTTGGGAGACAACCGGGACGTTAGTTTGGACAGTCGCGATCCTGATTACGGCCCTATTCCTCTTGACACCATCGTCGGGCGGCCATTATTCATCCTGAGTTCCGCAAAGGGTAATCGCGCGTTTGAAAGGATCAAATAGAGAGTGAGCGTCATTAAATCAGTCCGCGGAACCCGCGATCTGTTGCCGCCAGAAACAGCAGTGTGGAACTTCGTCGAGGCAGCCGCGCGCGACGTCTTCCGCGTCTATAACTTCCACGAGATCCGCACGCCCATTCTCGAAGACCTGCAGCTCTTCAAACGCTCGGTAGGCGAAGAGACCGACATCGTTTCTAAAGAGATGTTTGCCTGGGAAGATCGCGCCCGCGCCGAAAGCGAAAAAGGGCAGTGGCTTGCGCTGCGTCCGGAAAATACCGCCGGCGTGGTGCGGGCTTACATTGAGCACAAGCTGTGGGAGCGGCCGGGCCTGCAAAAGCTGTTTTATATTGGTCCACAGTTTCGCCGCGAGCGTCCGCAGAAGGGAAGATACCGCCAGTTCTACCAGATCGGCGCGGAGGTGATTGGGCCTTCCGCCGCCGGCAGCGAGTCGCCCGCCGTGGACGCTGAAGTTCTGGAGATGCTGGCCACGCTGCTCAACCGCGTCGGCATCAGCGGATGGGAGCTGCAACTCAACTCCGTGGGCTGCGCCAACTGCCGTCCAAAATATCTTGCCGCGCTGCAAGAGGCGTTGCGCGGCGTGGTAAAAAATATGTGCTCCGATTGCCAGCGCCGGGCCGAAACCAATCCGCTGCGCGTCTTCGACTGCAAGGTGCCAGAAGATCAGCCCATCATCGAAACCCTGCCGCGCATGAGCGATTACATGGACGAAAGCTGCCGCGCCCACTTCCAGGCGGTGCAGGATATCCTGCGCTCTCTCGAAGTCCCGTTTGTTCTCAACAGCCGGCTGGTGCGCGGGCTTGATTACTACACGCGTACGGCGTTTGAGTTTACCCACGGCGCTCTGGGGGCACAAAATGCAATCCTCGGCGGCGGTCGTTATGACGGCCTTTCAGAAAACCTGGGCGGCCCGCCCGCTCCGGGCATCGGCTTTGCCATTGGCGAAGACCGCTTTGTGATGGCCATTCAGGAGTCGGCGGAAGTGGTATCGTCCAAGCCCGATGTTTATATCGCTCCCTTGGGAACGGGTATGGATCGCGAGGCGGCCAGGCTGGCGCGCGAATTACGCCGTCACGACGTGATTGTCGAACTGGGCAACGAGGGCTTCCGGCTGAAGAAGTCGCTGGAAACCGCGAGCAAGATTGGCGCTCGATTTGCGTTGATTGTAGGCGAGAATGAAATCAAGTCGAACCAGTTTGCCCTGAAAAATCTTTCAACCGGAGAGCAAGCCTCGGTCCCCCGAACCGAGCTATCCATTAGAATTCAATCTACGACGGATAGAAGCAAAGAATAAAGTTTTTTCGTCCTGACAGGCGGGGTATGTTGTTGCGATACGAAGGAGTCTATATGCTTCAAAAACGTTTGCTTTTCTTGATCATCTCCGGTGCTCTGGTTCTGCTTGTAGCCGGATGTTCCAAATCGAATTCTAATTCCGCTCCCGCGAGTGCCAGGAGCGCAGCGCCCGTGAATCTGCCCAAGCCTTGCTCCCTCATTACCCAGGCTGAGGTGGAATCAGCCTTGGGCAAGAATGCCAGCATGAGAGAAGCAACCAATCCGCGCACCGGAACCGAGGAATGCATTCTGGTTCCCGTTCACGGAGGCGACATGGACCACATCACGATTGTTCTGCACGATACCACGCCGCAGGATTGGGAAATGTTGAAAAAGACCTACGTGCAGGATAAAAGCACCCCGATCCCCGGCCTCGGCGACGATGCCATCAATACAGGACAGTTGGGTGTCTGGGCGCGCAAGGGCAATATCTACATGCAGATTTACGGCGTCATCAAATACCAGCGCGACGAAAAGGCCGAGCTTTTCCTCGCAGAAAAAGCTATGTCACGCCTGTAAGTTAAGCAAAAATGGCGGCATTAGAAGTTTGACCTGGTTGTGGAACGGCGATACCATCGCGTCATGCTAAGGGTTGGGGGTATGACTCTCGCGATCGGCGCGATCTCCGTACTGCTGTTGAAGACAGGTGTTGTTCCTGCCGGTCCCTGTATGACTTTACCCGGTGGAATCTGCGTTCTTGCCGTGATCGTATGCGTGCCGCTTGGAGGACTACTTGTGTTGATCGGCCTTATCAAAATCGCCAAATCGAGCAACTGAATTCATACTGCCTTGCAATCCATCCACTTTTTCAAATCTTGAGTATGCCCTTATATAATCTCTAATTCAGCTTTATGACGGCAGACATTTCCTGTAAGGACAAACGCTTGCAACTGGATTTCTTAGGCGATCTTCGACGCACACACACCTGCGGCGCCTTGCGCGCCTCTGACGCGGACAAAGAAGTTGTGCTCATGGGCTGGGTCAACCGCCGCCGCGACCTGGGCAACCTGATCTTCATTGATATCCGCGACCGCAGCGGCGTCAGCCAGGTGGTCTTCAACCGCGAGTCCAATGCCGCGCTGCACCAGAAGGCGTCCGAGTTACGCTCGGAGTATGTGATTGCCGTCCTGGGCAAAGTGAAGCAGCGTGACCCCAGCACTTGCAACAAGAATATTCCCACCGGTGAAGTCGAAGTGGTGGCGCGGGAGCTGAGGCTGCTGAACGAATCCAAGGTGCTGCCCTTTCTTCCTGGCGAACCCGATTCCACGCAGTTGCCCAACGAAGAAGTTCGCCTGAAGTACCGTTACCTCGATCTGCGCCGCCCCGCCATGCAAGCGAACATTGAGATGCGGCACAAGATCGCGCTGGCCATCCGCAATCATCTGGCCGGGCAGGGCTTCTACGAAATCGAGACCCCATTCATGACGCGCTCAACGCCGGAGGGCGCACGCGACTATTTGGTCCCAAGCAGAGTGTATCCCGGGTCGTTCTACGCGCTGCCGCAGTCGCCACAGTTGTTCAAGCAGATCCTGATGATCTCAGGTTTCGACAAATATTTTCAGATCGTGCGCTGCTTCCGCGATGAAGACCTGCGCGCCGACCGCCAGCCCGAATTTACTCAGATTGATTTGGAGATGACCTTCCCCCAGCAGGAGCGCGTCTTCGAAGTCGTGGAAGGGTTCTTGAAGGCCGCGTTCCAGGCCGCGGGCATTGATCTGCCCACGCCTTTCCAGCGCATGACCTACGACGACGCCATCCGTCTTTACGGCATTGACAAGCCAGACATGCGCCTCCCGGCCATGACTGATGTAAAGCCCTGCTTCACGCCTGAGATGATGCAGGCACTCGACATTGCCGACGAGATGCCTGTGGTCGCCATTCGCATTCCGTCCGTTGGCGAACTTTCACGGAAGGAGCGCGAGACGGCGCGCGAAAAACTTTGGGCCGGGCACCCGAACCTGCATCTGTTCGACGACCTGAAACGGCTCGATAAATCTTTTGCCGGCATCGAAGAAAAGTTGCGCACCGCGGCGCAAAGCTCTTCCGGCGATCTTGTGGCTGCGGTTGCCGGCAGAAAGTCCGCTGTTCATGAGCTCAGTCCCGGGGGCGTACTGAAGGCGGCCGGAGCCTATCGCCTGCGGCTGGCGGAAGAATACGCCGACCGCCACAAGGCATTTACCGGCGACCTCAAAGATCCCAAGTCTTATCACCTGCTATGGGTGACGGATTTCCCCATGTTCGAGTGGGAGGACCAGAGCCAGAGTTGGGTGCCGGCGCACCATCCTTTCACCTCGCCGCACGAGCGCGATATGGAAAAAGTTCTGGCGCATAAAGATTTGGGCTCGGTGCGCGCGTTAGCCTATGACGTGGTCATGAACGGCACGGAATTGGGTTCAGGCTCGATCCGTATTCACCGCCAGGATGTGCAGAAGCAAATCTTCAGCGCGCTGGGAATGACAGAAGAAGAGGCGAAATCGCGCTTCGGTTTTTTCCTGGAAGCATTGGAGTACGGCACGCCCCCGCACGGCGGCATCGCCCTGGGTCTGGACCGCATTGTCATGATTCTTGCTGGGGCTGAGAGCCTTCGCGAAGTCATTCCATTCCCCAAGACAGCCAAAGCGGTGGACATGATGGTGGATGCCCCCACCCCGGTCAGCGAGGCGCAGTTGCGCGAGCTGGGGATCAAAACCAAAAGCTGACCGCGGACTTTGCTTTTGATTTCGTTAACGGCTTTTTTTGATACCGTTTTCCTGTAGACCTGCTGGGATTTCAAAGGTCGAGAACTCTGCTTACGTCTTGTCATCCTGAGCGCCGTTTTTTGGCGCGAAGGATCTTGCGGTTTACTTGTCCGGCTTATACTGCTTGCCCCAATCGGCGCTCAGATCGCGCCATTGCGGATTTACAGAACGAATCAAAGTTTCTTTTTTCGCTCGCGTCCAGCCCTTGATTTGTTTTTCCCGAGCGATAGCATTGCGAATATATTTAAATTCTTCGATATAGACCAACCGAAAGGCTTTGTATTTTCCAACAAAAGTGGAATCATCAGATGCCAGATGCCCTTCTCGACGGTTGTAAATATTATTCGTTACGCCTGTATTCAAGACCCGGCGTGAGCTACTGGTCATCATGTAAACGTAATACCTGTATTCGCGCGGCATTCTGAGTGACGAAATTGTAATTACGGTGCAGTCAAACCGCAAGATTCTTCGCGCCAAGCGCTCAGAATGACAAATCTAACCGGCAACGCTATGCCTCTTTACAATTGCTGTACTTACTATTCTGCCAGTCCGTTTGCATTGTCATTCTGAGCGCCCGTTTTTGGGCGCGAAGGATCTTGCGGTTTCTTGTCCGAGAGATACTGTTCTCGACCTAAAACAGCCTCTAAATTTGCCGTTCTCCTGATTTCTTGATAACGTTTTCCTTGTTGGTGCATCCAACTCAGTATGAAACGCCTCCCGGTGGATTCCAGCGCCGTACGCTCGGTCGGTTACGACCAGAAGTCGCTGATCCTTGAAATCGAATACACCAACGGCAGCATTTACGATTATTACGATGTGCCGCCTGAAATCTACCAGGAATTCTGCGAAGCAGATTCCATGGGAGCGTTTGTCAATTTCCGCATCAAGCCCAATTTCCAGTACCGCGAAGTTTACCGGCGCAGCGCCTGAAACAATGGCGGGCAGCCGGATTCCGCAGCGGTTACAATCAATCACAAGATGGCGCGCATTCATGTCCTCCCTGAGCACGTAGCCAACAAGATTGCGGCCGGCGAAGTGGTGGAGCGCCCCGCTTCGGTGGTCAAAGAGCTGCTGGAGAACTCGCTCGACGCCGGTGCGCGCCGCATCAAGCTCAATGTCGAGGCCGGCGGCAAGAAGCTGATTCAAATCACAGACAATGGCTGCGGCATGGTACGCGACGATGCTTTGCTCGCCTTCGAGCGCCACGCGACTTCCAAAATCAAAAACGCGGATGACCTGCTGAATATTGCCACGCTTGGTTTTCGCGGCGAGGCGCTGCCTTCCATCGCCTCGGTCTCGCGGCTGCTGCTGGAAACCCGCGCCGCCGATGAGAGCAGCGGAACGCTCATTGAAATTAACGGCGGCAAGATGCAGCGCGTGGAAGACGCGGGAGTCCCGCCGGGCACTTCCATCACGGTGCGCGATTTGTTTTTCAACGTTCCGGCACGCAGAAAATTTCTCCGCGCCGAGTCCACCGAGCTGTCGCACATTGCCTCGCTGGTCACGCACTATGCGCTGGCGCATCCCGAGATGCACTTTGAACTGCATTCCATGACCAACGCCATGTTGGTCGCGCCCCCGGTTGCAGGACACTCCGAACGCGTCTTTCAGGTCTTTGGAAAAGAAACTCTGGATCAGCTCATCCCGGTTTCGGCGAAGTTGCCGCTGCAACACGCAGGACTGCCTGAGCCTCCGCCCTGGAAGCGCGGCGAAGATTACCAACCAGCGGCCCCCGGGGAGTTGCGATTTCATGGTTTTGTCAGCAAGCCTGAGATCCAGAAGCTCAACCGCAATTCTATTTTCGTCTTCGTCAACCGCCGTCTGATTCGCGACCGGCTGGTGCAGCACGCAATTACCGAAGCTTACCGCAACATCATTCCACCTGCGGTTTATCCTGTGGTGCTGCTGTTTCTGGAGATGCCCGGCGAAGAGGTGGACGTGAATGTGCATCCTTCCAAGACCGAGGTTCGCTTCCGGCAGAGTTCAATTATTCACGATTTTGTGCGCGACTCCTTGCGCGCGGCCTTGATGCAGGCCCGGCCGGTGCCGCAGTTCACGCGCGAAATTCACGCTCAGCCGACGGCGCGTCCGGCATTTGGGCCGAATGCTAATTCTGCGGCTTCTGTATCGGGCGACGACTTCTCACTGCAACCGCCCGCATTGCCGCCCCGCAATGAGAGGTTTTCATTCCAGGAAGGAATTCCAATTGATGCCAACGCGGCCGCCGCCCTTCTGTCGCCGCTGCCGGCAGCGCCGGTGCTGGAGCGCAACGGCTCATCCTGCGGCGGAATTCTAAGCACGCAGCAAGAGGCCACGCCAGAGAGTAACGATGCGCCCGTCGCTCTTGCTGACCTCAAACCTCTCGGCCAGGTCCGCGATTCGTTCATCATCGCCGCCGATCCCAGCGGTTTGTGGATCATTGACCAGCACGTGGCCCACGAGCGCGTACTCTTTGAGCGCATCCTGCGGCAACGGGAGGCGCGGCAGGTGGAGAGCCAGCGCATGCTCATGCCCCTGATCGTTGAGCTGACCCCTGGCCAGCAGGCGGTGTTTGCCGAGATCAGCGACGAGCTGCGGCGCAACGGCTTTGAAGTGGAGCCTTTCGGCGCCGGGACAATTGCCGTCAAGGCCGCCCCCGGCGGAATTGACCCTACCGACGTTGAGCGCCTGCTGCACGAGCTGCTCGATCACTTTGAAAAAGAGGAGCAGGCCATCAACCTGGAAAAGCTGCGCGGCGAGATCGCCGCCTCCATCGCCTGCCATGCCGCCATCAAAGTAAACATGCCGCTGGATCACTCCAAGATGGAGTGGCTGCTGGCTGAATTGAGCAAGACACAATGCCCCATGTCGTGTCCGCATGGCCGCCCAGTGCTGCTGCGGTATTCTGTAAGGGACATTCAGAAGGCGTTCAAGAGAATTTAGACTCCGATTTAGAGCTTGCGGAAACCCGGAGTACGAGAAGACAAGTATCAGGGCACGAGTTTACTCGTGCCGTAAGAGTTCAAAATGTTTCGGGCTTTAGCCCCTGAGGTAAGAGCTTTTAACCTCTTGGCTTCATTCATGAGATGAGATGACTACTGAGAACCGAGAACCGAGAACTGAGAACCGAGAACCGAGAACTAACTACTAATGACAGAAGTCGAAATTCAAGAGCAACGTCGAAGCAAGTGGCGCATCGGGCGCCCGGCTCGCACTTTGGAAGAGGCCTCCGAATTTCTGGAATCAGTGGGAGTGTGCCTTGTGCACCCCGTGCATCCGCCGCTGCTGGCCCCAACATTCCTGGGAGCCTATACCGGCAGCGACCACGATTTGCCGACGGCGCAACAGGCATATCGCGACCCGCGTGTGGTAGAGGCGCGCGAACTCATGGTGCGTCTGCTGCGCCAGCGCCTGGCCTACGAGGCCAACATCGAGGGTGAAGGAGCTCTTCTGCTCTCACCCCAGACCTTCCCATATTTTTATGCGCTGGTAGGAGACCGCAACCCGAAGAAGGACCTGCGGAGCGACGTTGCCGGGCGAAAAATTTCTCCTTTGACCCAGGATGCTTTTGCCGTCATCCAGCGCGATGGGCCGATTTCCAATCGCCATCTGGGAGAGGTACTGGGAGGCGCGCCATCCGAAGCCGCCCTGGATCGCTCTCTTACGGAGCTGTGGTCGCACCTGCGCATTACCCGCGTGGACTACCGTCCGGACGAAGGTGTCTTGTGGGACGTGCTCTACCGCTGGTCGCCGGATGCAGTCAAGGAAGGCATAGGACTCTCGGTGGGCGAAGGGCTTTCGGCTCTGCTTTCCAAATACCTCGAAGCGGTGATCGCCGCCGAGCAGGGTGAAATTGAAGCGTTCTTCCAGCCCATGGCGGCCCGCTCCCGGGTGCGCGAGGCGGTCCATGCACTGCTGGCCGCCCGGCAATTCAGTTTTGTGCAGGCCGGCGGAAGAACACTGATTCAAAACACCCCTCCGGTCGAGCCCAGGCAGCGCAATTTTGCCCGTACCCGTTAAACTGGAGTGCAATCTTTGATTTCATGAGCGTCAAAAAACTCATCATCGCGATTGATGGCCCCGCCGGTGCAGGCAAGAGCACCATTGCCTCCAGGCTGGCGCGCCAGTTGGGATACGTGAATATTGAAACCGGCGCCATGTACCGCGCCCTGGCTTTAAAGGCCATTGAATCTGACGTTGGCTTCGACGAGCAAGATGCTCTGGTCGCTCTGGCGCACGCGTCGCACATTAATCTGGAGCCGACGATTGACGGCAATCGCGTCATCCTCGATGGCCAGGATGTCACCCGGCGGATACGCGAGCGTGACGTCACCGAAGCTGCCTCGCAGGTGTCGGTTCACCCCGGCGTGCGCGAGTGGATGGTGTCTCGCCAGCGCCAGATGGGCCTGGCCGGCGGTGTAGTGATGGAGGGCCGCGATATCGGCACCAAGGTCTTCCCCGACGCCGACGTTAAAGTCTTTCTGGATGCCGCCCCTGAAGTCCGGGGCGAAAGGCGTTTTCGCCAGCAAGCGCCCGCGGCCCTCGCGGCAGTATCGGAAGCCGAGCAAAAGAAGACTGCCGCCGTGGCTGCCGAGATGCGCAAAAGGGACGAACGTGATCGCTCCCGCGCCAACTCCCCCTTGGTGCCCGCGCCCGACGCCGTGGTCATCGATTCCACAAATCTCACCATCGAGCAGGTGATCGAGCAGGTTGACCGCATCATCGCGGAAAAACTGCGCCTATCAGCCCACGCCACGACGTAGGTGCCATTCTTAGTACGGCCTTCATCTGGTAAGGCGAAAAAGAGAGGAAACTTTTGCGGGAAAAGAACAATTCTTACTTTGAATCCCTGATGCTTATGATACGAATGAAGTCTCTTCCCTTGGCTGCTAGGGTACGTTTACTAGATATCCGGAAATATTCAATTGCACGTAGGTGTCGGTTACGACTGACACGTATACCTGGCCGGCAACTGGGCTGCCTGCATCCGCATAGACTCGTGTCAGTTGGTGGAATGCGTAATTGCTGAATCCACCCTGGGTGTTAAGAAATGTGTACACGTTCTCATGGTTCACCAGCCTTCCACCCGCCACAGTAGAAAGCTCCAGCTGGTAAGGCACACCACCCTGAGCAAAAGTAAAGAAGCCATCGAAGGTCTCGACCACCAATGTTTTTCCTGCGGGCACAGTGGTGAGCGTACAGCCTATAAATCCCGCGCTGGAGGCGCTTGCGTTGCACCCGGCCTGAAAAGGCTGGCGCGCCGGCTCATCGTTGTTACGGATGATCACGGGAGCCGCGGCAATATTACCGCTGCCAATAATCGGCAGCGGCGCGGCGTTGGTATTGCCTACTATCACCGTCGGCGTATTGGCCACATTGACGTTGGGCGTACCGGTGATCGTCGCGTTTACATTGGGTGTGCCGCTGACGGTGACGCTGGGCGTGTTCTGAATTGTTGTCGGTATCGGATTCGCGGGCGCATTCTGTACCGTCACCGTGCGGAACTGCGCCTGGCAAAGGCCCGTCAAAATGACAACCAAAGCAATCGTCAATATCCAATTTCGAATTTGCCGACTGTGATAGTTGATCCTGTGCATAGCTCTCTCCCTCTTGAAATTCATCTTTCCTCGTGTGATTGCATTGAAGCCACATTCTAGCCCAGATGTGGGGTGTCTGGGGCAAAACTCTATTTACCGAAAGCCCATCCCTTGCCGATAAAAATGCGGTTATCTTTGGGAGATTGATATCAAACCATTGATTGCCCGATGAACTCTGGCCATCATTGTTTTGAACGTGAGCCTAAAAGCGGTCCAGGCCGCCAAACTTTGGCAGTTCTTTGAAAACTCACGAACGTCGGGGGCTCGTTACTTGCGCGGACGCTCATGACGAGGGGCGCCTGTCGATTCGTCTCAAGCTGAATGCCGGAGCCTGCCCCGCACTCTCTGAGTAACAAGTGTTTGACTACTCCCGCATTCCATGTAGGCGATTGAATCTAAAAGACTTAACATCGAACGGACTACTTCGATGTAATGGGGGGCCGCCATAACTCGAAACCGGAAACTCGAAATTCAACTGAGACCTCGACCCTTGCTAGCAAGGGGGTGCCCCCTGAGGTTTATTTCGATACAGAAAATCTTTGGTGGTCCAATTAAAGTCGCGAGTGGATCAACTGAGAACTGAGAACCGAGAACTACTTGTAGAATCATGAACTATCGACAGTGATTCTTCGTATAACCGGTTTGGGTGGCTAGTTTCGCGCCAATCCGGGTAATGCGAGCGCCCATGGTTCGGTTGAACTCTGAGGTGCAGGAGACGAGGCTGGCTGTACCGAGTCAATCTTCGAGTGCGGAGGGGCATAATGAGCAGCAACAATCCGCTGCCCTTCTGCGCCGCTGTGTCAGCGGCGACGCCGCCGCCTGGGCGGAGGTCGTACAGCTCCATAGCCGCAGAATCTATAACATCTGTTATCGTTTCACCGGCTCTTCGGAAGACGCTCAGGACCTGGCGCAAGAGGTCTTCATCAAGATTTACCGGACTTTGAAGACCTACGACGGCAGCCGGGGGGCGTTTACCACATGGATTACGACCGTGACCCGCAACCTCCTGGTCGATCATTACCGCTCGCGCAAGAACGACCGGCTCACCGATTCGCTGGAAGCCGCGCCCGCGGCGAACCAGGATGCGCTTACCCTGGGCGAGCGGCTGCCGGATGCGGCCCCCAGCCCGGAATCGCATATGCAGCAAAAAGACACGCAGAAGCTGGTGCAGGCGGCGTTGGCAAAGCTTTCGCCCGATCTGCGCGAGGCGGTGATTTTGCGCGACTTGCAGGAGCTTGACTACCGCGAAATTGCGGCTATTTTAAGGGTGCCCGAGGGCACCGTAAAATCCAGAATCAATCGCGGGCGCACGGAACTAGCGCGCCTTTTACAACGTACCTATAAGCAGGTGTAGGATGAACCAGGACCAGCAAAACAAGGACCAGCAATACGGCATGCAGTGCGCCGAGTTCGAGGCCCTTCTGACCGAGGCCGTGGAAAGCTCGCTCGGTGAAGAGCAGATGCGGAACTTCCGGGCGCATGCAGCCACATGCCCGGCGTGCGCGGCCTTGTTTGCAGAAGCCCTGGCCGGCTACCAATGGTTGCGGTCGCTCGACGCCGTGGAAGCCCCAGTTTACCTGGCCCATAACATTCTTGCCGCCACCACCGGGGTTACGCAGGCATCCACGCCCGCCCAGGTTCGCGTGCCGCAATCGAGGCGCTGGCAACTCGGGGCATGGTTGCGGCCACTGCTCGCCCCCATGCGGCATCCGCGCTTTGCCGCCACCTTCGCCATGGCATTTTTCTCGATTACCCTGATGCTCAATTTGGCGGGCGTAGACCTGCGCCATGTTGATTGGCGTCCCGGCGCCCTGCGAAGCGAAGTGGCGCGCGCCTATTACACAAACCGGACTCGAGTGGTGAGATATTACGACAGCATGCGCTTTGTCTATGAATTGCAGGCGCGCATGCGCGAGCTCAAGAGCATGCTGCCGGAAGAAAACAACCAACAGCCGCAGCAACAGCAACGTGAGGAAAAGAAAGATAAGAACAACAAGGACATCAGTGTGCAACCTCAACCCGGCCCTGAACAAAAAGAAGAAAATTACGCCCAGCAGGGCAACAGCGTCCTGCTGGCATCCGATGCGCTTCACGAATTTGGTCCCCCCTATTTCTTTATCGAACGAAACCGGAGGACCGCATGAACTGCGCCATCCATCAACAAACCCCGGCGGTAGCTTACTGCCGGACTTGCGGCAAGCCGCTATGTGAAAGCTGCAAGCGCGAGGTGCACGGCATCATTTACTGCGAAGATTGTCTTGCCACGCGGGTGCAAGGTGCGCCTGAGGGAACTGGCCCGGCAAACCCACACGCGCCAAACCCCGGCGTTGCCCTGGTGGTGGGCATGATCCCAGGCGTGGGAGCCATGTATTGCGGCGAATTCATGCGGGCGTTTATTCACGTTGCGGTCTTCGCCATGCTGATCGCCGCTACCAGTGAGGTCCACTGGATATTTGGCCCAATGATTGGCTTCTGGTGGTTCTATATGCTCTTCGATTCTTACCAGATCGCCAAAGCCAAGCAGGAAGGCAGGCCGGTGCAGGACATTTTCGGGTTTGGAGCATCGAGCTTTGGATTTGGACCATCGAGCGCTGCTTCGACTGCCGCTCCCAATATCCCGGCTTCGCCATCTCCTCCATTGATTGACCCAAAGCGGAGCCAGAATTTGCCGGTAGGTCCCATCGTGCTGATTGCATTGGGTGTTCTCTTTCTATTGCATACCATGGGATTGATCCCTCATATCTTTCACCTGGCGAAACTTTGGCCCTTGATCCTGATGGGAATCGGCGGATGGCTGATTTACCAGCGAACTCAGAGGATGGTCTGCCGCTGCGTTGCCTGCACAGCCATTAGCCTCATGGGGCCAGTCATCCTGGTTACGATTGGCATCATGGGCTTGCTGGACGAATTCACTCCCGTCCGCTGGGGAGAGAGCTGGCCGCTCATACTGATTGTGATTGGAGTATTGAAATTTCTCCAGATCACCGGCTCGCGCGTGGGACACATCGAGCCAGATGTCCAGCGTCCTGCGGCCCCGCCCGACACTCCGGCTACGCCTTCCTCACAAAACGAGGTGAGCCATGGCTAGCGCTCCTGTTCCCAACGCTCTTCCGCGTCGCCGCAGCTTCGCCGGCCCCGTCATTCTCATCATCATGGGTGTGATCTTTCTCCTGGGAAATATGCATGTCATCACCTGGTTCAGCCTGGTGCAGTGGTTTAGCCGCTACTGGCCGCTGCTGCTGATTCTCTGGGGAGCGATCAAGTTGTTTGAATACACGTTGGCCCGCCGCCAGGGCTACCAGCCCGCCGGCATAGGCTTTGGTGGAGGTTTTCTTGTCTTTCTGATCATCGTCTGCGGCCTTACTGCCACTGGATTGGCAAAGGTAGACTGGCTTGGCATACAACAGGAGTTGGGCATCAATGGCCCGTGGTTGCCGATATTCGGCAACAAATACGAGTATTCCAACCAGATCGATCAGCCCGTAGCTTCGCATGGGGCTTTCCGTCTGGCGCTGCAGCGCGGTTCGATCACAGTGTTGCCTTCCACCGACGAAAAAGTGCACCTCTCCGTGCGCAAGACCATCGTCGCCTCGTCCAAAGAAGAGGCCGACCGGATTGACCAGGCCACGCAGCCGCAGATTAAGAGCGACGAAATTCCATCGCTGCCGGTGATCCCGGATGTGCCGGGGCTCTCGCCTGCCGAAAGAGCCCGCATCCAGGCAGAAGTTGACCGGGCACGGGCTGAGGTGGGTCGCGCCAAGTCAGAGGTTGCGCGCGCCCGCGCCGAGGCTGAGCGTGCGCGCCAGGAGATCGTCAGCGTCAATATTGCGCCGCCCTCCAATAGCTTTGCCGAGACCGATATCGAGGTGCACGTTCCACCTGCGCTCCCGCTGGAATTGAGCACGCAACACGGCAACATTGAAGTGCGCAGCCGGCAGGCGGACGTGAGACTCACCGCCTTTCATGGTGACGTGACCGTGGATGACCTCACCGGCAACGCCAGCATCACCATGCATGGCGGCCTGCACGGAGGAGATTTGAACGTTCGCAACGTCCAAGGCAACGTTACCGTAGAGGGCCACGCCAACGAAACCAATATCTCCAATGTCAGCGGCCAGGTGGCCATGAACGGCGACTACATGGGAGAAACCAATGTACAGAACCTGGGACAGGGCTTTCGCTTCAACTCTTCGCGCACCGACCTTGAGACGGGAAAAATTCAGGGTGAGCTGCGCATGGATAGCGGCGATCTGCGTATGAGCAATGTGAGCGGCTTGAAAGTGAGCACCCACTCCAAGGATATCCACCTGGAAGAGGTGACCGGCGATATTGAAGTGAACAATAGGGATGGCAGCGTGGATCTGCGCGCCAGCAAGGCACCGGCGGGAAATATCCTGATCAGCAATAGAGATGGTGGAATTGAAGTGGCGCTGCCCTCCCAGAGCACCTTCCAGGTGGAAGCACATACCCGCGGAGGCGAGATCCACTCCGACTTCGGCGAGATCAAAATCGATAAGAGCTCTGAGGAAAACCCCGTAGCCAATGGAACCATAGGCGCCGGAGGCAGAAAAATCCAACTCTCCACCGAGCACGCCGACATCGATATCCGCAAGGGCGATCAGACCTCGGAAAACAAAGATCAGAAAACCGGCAAATCAGACGAGTAGGAGAAGCAGTTTCGAGTTTCAAGTTTCGAGAATCAGGCTTTCAGCTAACCACCTGCCTCTTGAGTTTGGTCGAGGTCAAGATGCTTTCATCTCAAGTTTGTGACCGCAGGCCGAGCAATAAATCTGTCCGATTTCTGCCCCGCGCCCGCACTGCGGGCAGGGAGCGAAAATGCCGCGGCGCAGGATGAAATAGACGATAAATCCGATCAGGTTTGGGATCAAGACAACCAGCAAGGTCCAGAGCGCGGCCGGCATGCCACGGCGGCGTGCATCTCCATAAACATAGCCGACCAGCATGATGTATCCCGCAACAAAGAAGCTGCCAATCGCGACAAGCTTCGCTCCCAGGGCGCCTACAATGAGGTCGCCATAATGGTCCATGTCCAGGTGGTGTCCCTCAGAGAGTGACGAGAAAAACATGGCGGCAGACGCGATCAATAGGCAGACAAAAACCACCGAACCCATGATGGTAAGGAACTTGGCAAACTTGACCACCTTCCTGGGAACTACGGCGCTCTCACGCTTCAGCGTAGCGAAAATATCTTTGGCCTTCATGCCAGGCTCCTTTCATGGATTCGATTGCTTTCCAAGGCCAGCCCTACAAGCAGCAGCATGGCTACGGTCGCAGACGGTAAAACCCAGAACAGTGAAAACCCAAGCTGCCACTCCCAGGGAACAAGTTGCACCCGCTGGGCGACGTAGGCCCAGCCCTGCCAGGCCAGCACTGAGCCAATCACCGTGAACAAACACGCCAGGGCAAAGCCCCGCAAATACATGCGGTGCCTGCCTCGCTCGGCTTCCATTTCCCGCGCCCGCCGTGTGAGCGCTTCCTGCGTGCGCGCCACCAGACTTGGATCCATGGAGAACGAGAACGAGCCCAGGCCGCCAATGGCGCGGGCCGTGAGTTCCGCATAACCATTGCACTGGTCACACTGCCGAAGGTGATCCTCAAGCCAGGCTTGTTCTGCCGGAGAAATGCCCGACATCTGATTGCGGTCTACGAGCGTGCGGGCCTGAGCATGAAGGTCAGCGGACATGGGCAACTCCTTCCAAATGTGAACGTAGTGCCGCCAGGCCGCGCCGGAGTCGCGAAGAGACGGTCGCCACAGGCGCGCCGATCACCCGGCCGACTTCCTGCAGAGACAACTGCTCCTGGAAGCGCAAAACCAGCACCTCGCGATAGATGGGAGCCAGCAAAAGCAGTGCCTGGGCCAGGCGCGCGGCATCTTCGCTCCTGGCCGCCAACTCAAAGGGTGATGCGCTGTCGTGGTCAGCAAGCTTTGAGGCTAACGATTCCTCGTTTGTGCCGGCCGCGCCATCGCTCTCAAGCGGTGAATCCAAAGACACCATTTTTTTCCTGCGAAAATAGTCCATGGTGAGATTGCGGGCAACCGTGAACAGCCAGGGCTCAAAAGGTGAAGATTCGTCGAACTGCGTGCCGCGCTCCAGCACGCGCAACCATGTTTCCTGGAACAGATCTTCGGCCAGGTCCTGCCGGCCGGTGAGATAGAGCAAATACCGCGTCAGCCGATATTGGTAACGCTCCACCAGCTTATGAATGGCGGTAACGTCGCGGCGGCGAAGACCCTCGGCGATTTCTTTGGCTTCAGTTGCCGGATTCACAAATCCTGTCCATGTCAGGCTATTTACCAACATACGTAATGTATACGCGGAAGGCGGCAGGAATTATGCATTTAGAAGCAGTTTCGAGTTTCAAGTTTCGAGTTTCGAGAATCAGGCTTTTCGCAAACTGTTACCATCCATGGATCAAAGCCAAAAGCCAAGAGCTGCTTCAGTCTGAGGTGAAGTAATCGACCGGTACGGGGCTTTCAAAGAGGGAGTAATCGCGGGTGACCACGGTGATGCCGGTCTCAGTCACAAAATAATTCTGCTTGTCGGCCTGCGGGTCAAATCCGATTACTGTGCCTTCGGGGATATGCACATCGCGGTCAACGATGGCGCGGCGGATGCGGCAATGGCGGCCGATATTGACGTGAGAAAAAATAATGCTGGCATCCACGTCGGCGTAGGAGTTGACGCGCACGTCGGGAGAGAGAAGGCTGTTCTTGACCGCGCCGCCGGAGATGATGCATCCCATGGAGACGATGGAATCCACAGCCTCGCCCCGGCGCCCGGGCTCAGCGAAGACAAATTTCGCCGGCGGATACTGGCGCTGGTGGGTGCGAATGGGCCACTCCTTGTCGTAGAGGTTGAAAACCGGGGAGACCGAGACCATGTCCATATTGGCTTCGTAATAAGCTTCCAGGGTTCCCACGTCGCGCCAATAGAGCGCCTCTTTCTTGTTTTCATCCACGAAGTTGAAGGAATAAACGCGGTACTCATCCACGATACGCGGCAGAATGTCATGCCCAAAGTCGTGCGAGGAATTGGGGTCCTCCGCATCTTTCAAAAGGATGGGCAACAGCACATCTGTATTAAACAGATAAACACCCATGGAGCCGGAGACCATGCGCGGATTGTAGGGCGAGCGGATATCTGTCTGCTTGGGTTTTTCGAGGAATCCGACAATACGCCCCTCGCGGTCAATTTCAACCACACCGAAGCGCGAAGTTTCGCTGGGATCGATCAGGATGGTGGCCAGGGTCACGTCGGCGCCGGCATCCACGTGCTGCTGCAGCATCAGCTCATAGTTCATCTTGTAGATGTGATCGCCGCTCAGCACCAGCACGCGCCGTGGCTGCTCGCTGCCGATGGAATAAATATTCTGATAGACGGCGTCGGCTGTGCCCAGGTACCAATTGTCGCTGACCCGCTTCATGGGCGGCAGGATCTCGATGAACTCGCCCAGGTGGCGCGAGACCAGATTGCTCCAGCCTTCGCGGATATGGCGGTTCAGCGAGAGCGCCTTGTACTGGGTCAGGATGTGAACCTTGCGCAGGTCTGAGTTGATGCAGTTGGAGAGGGTAACGTCAATAATGCGGTAGATACCGCCAAAGGTAACGGCGGGTTTTGCGCGGTCGCGGGTCAGCGGATATAAGCGTTCTCCCGCGCCTCCGGCCAGCAGAACTCCCAGCGTATCTTTCATCTTTAGGTTATCTCGACTGCTTGATCTGCCAGAAAAGGATGGTAACAGACAACCGGCTCAATGCCCATGGCCCCCCGGCATGCTTCTAAGCGTAACATGCCGCGAGCGCGGGCGCGGAACGAGCCAATTCCACCGATGCATTTCTACAATTGGTCGGGCCACTACTCGTCGAGCCGGATGCGCAGAGATTTCAGGAACTTCATATCCTGTGCGGTGACGCGAAATTCAGGCTCGCATGCGTTCATGGAAGCGGCGACCATGGCGGGCTTGCCGCTCTCCTCGCCTTGCTGGGAGAATCCGATGGTGGCTTCCAGAACCAGAAAAATGTCATACCCGGCGGCCTTGATATCTGCAATCGCATCTGCGATCGGCTCGGACTCGGAAAGCGACTGGTTAATCGCATCCCCTAAATGCTTAATGCGTTTTTTGAGATTTTCGTCCAAGTTTTCAATTCTCCCGAAACCCTCCGCTTCCTCCAACTTCGGAGAAGACACTATAACATCCCCCGTTACCGGGATAAGCTCGGCGTTCGTATTTTTGGCGCGCTTGCGGAATTTCCCGAGTCTGCGAAGAAACCCGCTGAAACGCTTCCATCCATGGGGAAACATTGCTTTCAACTCCATTGGATGCCTGATTGCGGCCTAAAGTTTAACTAAAACCAGCGCTGCGGACTGTAAAATTTGCAAGACGGCCTGCACTTCAGGTGTACAACCTCCAGATCGGCATTTTGGCTTTATCCGCCCACGCCCGTTCAGCAAAGCCTCTGCGCCCTTGGCGTACTATGCGGTTAATCCAGGCAGACTGCTAAAATGCAGATGTGGCCGAGGTTTCCAATAGCCGCAAATTCATTGCTGCCAGCCGGATCGCCGGCCGTTATGCCGGCAGAAGCCGCACGGTTTTAGCCGCTCGTAATGCGCTTTCTGCAATTGCCCGGTCTTTTGGCAATGTGCTCCACCGCTTATGGCACGAAGTGATGGGGGTATTCTTCTTTGTTTTTTCTCTCGTCGGCGCCCTGGCGGTCTACCGCGAATACCGTAAGTATTCAGTCCAGATACCCCATCCCAGTGTTGCGCATTTAGCCGCCGCCGGGGCTTTTGCCCTGGTGTTCTTCTATTTCAGCATCAGCTCGTTCTGGCGCGCGCGAAGCAGGGAAAAGACCAAGGGAAAGAAGTAACGCATGGCTGGGCCTCGGAAACCCGCCAGCACGCCAGCCCCGCCCGGAGTTCCAATCCAAACCTCTTCCGGCATTGAAGTACAGCCTGTCTATACGCCTGCCAATCTCGAAAAGCAGCACCACGATCGGGAGTCACAGGTGGGCTATCCTGGCCAGCTTCCCTTTACCCGCGGCATCCAGCCCACCATGTACCGCGGACGCCTTTGGACCATGCGCCAGTATGCCGGCATGGGCGATGCCGAAGAGTCGAATAAACGTTACAAGTACCTGCTGGCCCATGGCACGACTGGCCTTTCGGTAGCTTTCGATCTCCCGACGCAGATTGGCATGGATTCAGATCACCCTATGGCCCTGGGCGAAGTAGGCAAAGTGGGGGTCGCCATTGATTCCATCGAAGACATGGAGCGCCTCTTTGCCGGCATTGACCTGGAGAAAATCTCCACTTCGATGACCATCAACGCTACGGCTTCAATCCTGCTGGCGCTCTATATTGCCGTGGCCCGGCGCACCGGACGTGATGTGCGCAGGCTGAGCGGTACGGTGCAGAACGACATCCTGAAGGAATACATCGCGCGCGGGACATACATTTATCCGCCGCGCCAGGCCATGCGCATTATTACCGACCTGTTTGCCTATGCCAATCGCCACGTGCCGGAGTGGAATACCATCTCCATCTCGGGATACCACATGCGCGAGGCCGGATGCACCGCCGTTCAAGAGGTCGCATTCACCCTGGCCAACGGCCTGACTTATGTGCAGGCCGCGGTGCAGGCGGGATTGAATGTAGATGAATTTGCTCCGCGCATCTCTTTCTTCTTCAACTGCCACAACAATTTTTTAGAAGAAATTGCCAAGTTCCGTGCGGCGCGGCGCATGTGGGCCCGGCTGATGCAGGAAAGGGTGGGAGCGAAAAATCCGCGCTCGCTCATGCTGCGCTTCCATACCCAGACGGCAGGCTCAACCTTGCAGGCGCAGCAGCCGGAAATCAACATCGTGCGCACCGCTTTGCAGGCGTTGGCGGCGGTGCTGGGCGGCACGCAATCGCTGCACACCAACAGCTTCGACGAGGCGCTTGCCCTGCCCACGGAAGAGGCCGCGCGCATCGCGCTGCGCACCCAGCAGATCATCGCCTATGAGTCGGGGGCGGCGCAGAGCGTCGATCCTCTTGCCGGTTCGTACTACATCGAATACCTGACCGATGAAATTGAAAAACGCGCCCAGGGTTATCTGGAAAAAATTGACGCCCTCGGCGGCATGCTGAAGGCCATTGAAACCGGCTATGTCCAGCAGGAAATACAGAATGCCGCCTATGACTTTCAGCAGTCCGTGGACTCTCACCAGGCGGTGATCGTCGGGGTAAATCAGTTTCAGGTTGAAGAAGAAAAGAGCCCGCCCATCCAGCGCATGGATGAATCCCTGGAGCGTAAGCAGGTCGAGCGTGTGCGGGGGTTGCGGGCGCGGCGCGATTCTGTCGCGTGGAAGGCGGCCATTCAACGCGTGGAAGATTCCGCACGCTCAGGCGATAACCTGATGCCGCACATTATTCATGCCGTGGAAAACTACGCTACGGTCGGCGAAATTTCCGATGTCCTGCGGCGAGTCTTCGGAGAGCACCAGGAGACCGTGGTCATCTAGCAGAACGCCGGAAGTCCAGAAGCTACGGGGTTTTCTGCGCCTCATACTGGCAGGCTTCGCGGCAATCGAGGCAGTAGTAGTTACCGTCGATACAAAGGCGAACATTAAGATCGTTTTGGCAAATGGAACAGTAACGCTCGCAACGGCAATCCTCTTCCTTCGAACCGCACTGCAAACAGATGAAATAATTGGCCATGGCCAAGAATGTACCGCGTTTCTTACAAGATTGAAATAGGGTTGCGCTTGGAGAAAGCTTCATTCTTCTCAAAGAATCTCTCACCCTTGGCGCTTGCAACTTCAAGCTGGGAACTGTTAACTTGAAAGGTTCGGCACCCAGTTCTATTCCAATCTGCCGCACGAGGAATTGACTTGTCCCAAACGGTTGAGGCCACTACCGTCGCGCTGCGCAAGACCGCGCTGAATGCCGTCCATCGCCAGATGGGCGCCAAGATGGTGGATTTTGGCGGCTGGGATATGCCTATTGAATATTGCAACTCGCCCCTCGGTCCGGGGGGGCTGATGAAAGAGCATCTGGCGGTCCGCACCGGGGTGGGCGTCTTTGATGTCAGCCACATGGGCGATATCCGCATTGCCGGCCCTGAAGCCTTGGCCGCGGTGCAGCATATTTCCATGAACGATGCCTCGCGCCTTGCCATCGGCCAGGCACATTACTCGGCGCTGCTTTATCCTCAGGGAACTTTCGTGGATGACGTTATCGTGCATCGCCTGGGCGACAACGACTATCTGCTGGTTATCAATGCCGGCACCCGGGAGAAAGATTACAACTGGGTCCGCGAAAACGTGAAGGGATTTAACTGCAAGGCAGAAGACATCGGCGACAACTATACCCAGATTGCCATCCAGGGCCCCAAGGCGATTGACGTGCTCCGCAAATTAACCGACGCTGATTTGGCTTCCATCAAGAATTACTGGTTTACCCATGGGACGGTTTGCGGCCTGGGCAATACCCTCATTGCCCGCACCGGATACACCGGAGAAGACGGCTTTGAAATTTACATTCCCTCCGATGAAAAAACCAGCGCCGAAGTTTGGAACAAAGTTCTGGATGCGGGCAGGGAATTTAACATTCTTCCCTGCGGATTAGGCGCGCGCAACACCCTGCGCCTGGAATCGAAGATGGCGCTCTACGGGCACGAGATATCCGACACCATCACCGTCCTCGAAGCCGGCCTGGAGCGCTACTGCAAATTCGAGAAAGGCGATTTCATCGGCAAAGCCGCTCTGGAGAAGCAAAAAACTGAGGGCGTGAAGCGCGTGCTGGTGGGCTTGGAGTCAGTCGATCGCGGCATCCCGCGCGATGGTTATAAAGTTCTGGACGGCTCGGGCCGCGAGATTGGTTACGTGGCCAGCGGTTCGTATGCTCCATTTTTGAAGAAGAATATCTCGCTGGCCTACGTGCCCCCGGCATTTTCGGAAATCGGCTCTACCGTGAATGTTGAAATTCGAGGACAGAACGTGAAGTGCCAGGTTGTGCCTACGCCGTTTTATAAGAAACCTAAAAAGCAGTGATGAAGAGGAAATCATGGGATATCCCAATGAGTTGAAATACACCCGCGAACACGAGTGGGTGAAAGCTGACGGCAAAACCGCCACCGTGGGTATTACCAACTACGCCCAGGAGCAGCTCGGCGACATTGTGTTCGTCGAACTTCCCAAAGTGGGAGCCGAGGTCAGCAAAGGCAAAAGTTTTGGCACGGTGGAATCGGTGAAGTCAGTGTCAGAGATCTTTGCGCCGGTTTCCGGCAAAGTTGCCGCCATCAATGAAGCCCTGGCCACCGCGCCGGAGAAGATCAATAACGATGCTCATGGCTCCTGGATGATCCGCATTGAAGTGAAAGATCCTGCGGAGCTGAACGGGCTGCTTTCTGCCGCCGATTACGAAAAATTCATCGCCGAAGAACAAGGACATTAACTGATTGAGTCATTGAGTCATCGGGTCATTGATTCATTATCTTCTATCGTTTCAATGGCGCAATGACTCAATGATTCAATGACTCAATTCATTCATGCGTTATCTTCCTAAATCTCCTCAAGACCGCGAGCAGATGTTGCGCGAAATTGGCGTGGCGTCGATTGATGAACTTTTTTCCCACATCCCCGACGAATACCGCCTGAACCGCGACCTCAAGGTCACGCGCCAGTTGGCCGAATCGGAGATCGTGGATTACTTTCAGCAGCGCGCCGCCGAGTGCGCTGCCGGATACGCCAACTTCCTGGGCGCGGGAGCATATAACCACTATCGTCCGGTGGTGGTCGATTCGCTCATCTCGCGCGGCGAGTTCTTTACCGCCTACACGCCCTACCAGGCGGAGATCGCGCAGGGAACGCTGCAGGCCATCTTCGAATTTCAAAGCATGATCTGCGAGCTCACCGGCATGGAGGTCGCCAATGCCTCCATGTACGACGGCTCGACCGCCGTTCCTGAAGCGGTGATGATGGCCATGCGTATCACCGGCCGCTCGGGCGCGGTGGTCGCTCGCAGTCTGCATCCTGAATATCGCGAGGTGCTCGGCACCTACTCGAAATATCAGGGAATCCCGGTGGCGGAGGTCCCTTTTCTGGCCAATGGCCGCGTGGATTTAAAAGTTCTCGATCAGGCCACCAGCGACCAGACCGCCTGCGTTGTCATCCAGTCGCCGAATTTTTTCGGGACCATTGAAGATGTGACCGCAGTCGCTGATGTAGCCCACAAGAAAGGCGCCCTGCTGATCGTCTCTATCGCGGAGGCAATCTCGCTGGGGATCGTCAAGCCGCCTGCCGAGGCCGATATTGTCGCAATGGAGGCGCAATCGTTTGGCGTGCCCCTGGGATTCGGCGGGCCTTATGCCGGTGTTATCGCCACCCGCGAGAAGTTCGTGCGCCAGATTCCCGGACGCCTGGTGGGCCAGACCGTTGACCAGCAGGGCCATCGCGGTTTCGTGCTCACACTGGCCACGCGCGAGCAGCACATCAAGCGTGAGAAGGCGACCTCCAATATCTGCACTAACCAGGCCCTGGCGGCAACCATGGCGACGATCTTTATGACCATCTACGGACGAGAAGGATTCAGAGAGCTGGCCGGGCACAATCTCGCTAAAGCGCACTATGCCGCACAACAGTTTGGGAAGAAAGCCAAGGTGCTGTTCGAGGGTGCGCCGCGATTCAATGAGTTCGTGGTGCAAACCTCGGAAGATCCCCACATCATCAATAACCGGCTGCTGGCAAAAAATATTATCGGCGGCTTCTCATTGCAGAAGTTTTATCCCGAATTGGGCAACGCGGCCGTATGGTGTTGCACCGAGATGACGACGCGTGAACAGATTGATGCTGCCGTCCAGGCGGTGGCCCAATGAGCCATAAAAAATTCAAAAAAGTCCGACCGCATCCCAGCCAGAACGAAGGTTTGATCTTCGAAAAATCCTCGCCGGGAAAGAAAGCCTACAAGCTTCCTCCCCTCGATGTGCCCCAGGTGGATGCGGCCAAGCTCCTGGGCTCTGCCGGGCGCCAAGACCTGGGGAACATGCCCGAGGTCAGCGAGTTTGAGATCATTCGACACTTCACCCGGCTTTCGACCTGGAATTACGCCATAGATCTGGGAATGTATCCGCTGGGCTCGTGCACCATGAAATACAACGCACGAGTGAATGAAGCGGTGGCCCGCATTGCCGGGCTGGCCAATGCGCATCCTTACCAGCCTGAAAAGATGTCGCAGGGTGCCCTGCGCATTCTCAAACTGCTTTCCGACTATCTGCTGGAAATTACCGGCATGGAGGCCATCACGTTGCAGCCCGCTGCCGGCGCGCACGGCGAGATGACCGGCATCCTGCTCATCCGCGCGTATCTGGAGTCGAAGGGGAATCCGCGCAAGAAAATACTGATTCCCGATTCGGCACATGGCACCAATCCCGCCACGGCGGCCATCTGCGGTTATACCGTCGAGAACCTCAAATCGAACTCCGCCGGCATGGTTGACGTGAGCGCGCTGGCGGCGCAGATGAACGAAGATGTGGCCGGCATCATGCTCACCAATCCCAACACGCTGGGCATCTTTGAGGAAGAGATCCACAAGATCGCCGACATTCTGCACGAAAAGGGCGGCTTGCTCTACATGGATGGCGCCAACATGAATGCCCTGGTCGGCAAAACCCGCCCCGGCGACTTCGGCGTGGACGTGATGCATCTTAACCTGCACAAGACATTTTCTACGCCGCATGGCGGCGGCGGACCGGGATCAGGCCCGGTAGCCTGCAAAAAACATCTGGAGCCTTTTTTGCCGGTCCCAGTCGTGGTGACGAAAGCCGATGGCAGCCTGGGGTTTAATTACGACCGTCCCAAGGCCATTGGCCGCGTGCGCATGTTCTATGGCAACTTCGGAATGCACGTCCGCGCATTGGCTTACATCATGGCCAACGGCTACGATGGCCTGCGCCTGACTACGGAAGACGCCGTGCTCAACGCCAACTACATTCGTAAAAAACTGGAAGACGTGTACGAAGTGCCTTATAAAACGCCTTCCATGCATGAGGTCATCCTCAGCCATCACCGGCAGGCGCGGCAAGGCGTCAAGACCGGAGACATTGCCAAGCGGCTCATTGACTACGGCTTTCATCCCTATACCACAGCGTTTCCACTCATCGTTGCCGACCATGGCGCCATGATGATTGAACCCACAGAAAGCGAATCCAAGGAAGAGATGGATCTGTTTATCGAGGCTATGCGCGCCATCGCCGAAGAGGCACAAAATGAGCCAGAGACAATCCTCAAAGCGCCGCAGACTACGCGGGTCTCACGCCTGGATGAGGTGACGGCTGCCCGCAAGCCAATTCTTCGCTGGAAACCGGAGAAAACCTAAACCGCAGAGGACGCGGAGGAGCGCGGAGGCACATTGGAGATATGAACATAGATGAGGTAAGCGGTGCGATTGTCGATGCAGCTATGAAGGTGCATACGGTTCTTGGACCAGGGCTGCTGGAAAGCGCCTATGAAACTTGCCTGACTCACGAGCTTCGCAGCCGAGGGCTAAAAGTGTTGTCTCAACTGGTGCTTCCGATCAGGTATGAGGGACTGGAACTCGATGCGGGGTATCGCCTTGACTTGTTAGTTGAAGACTGTGTGATTGTCGAAATGAAAGCCATCGAATCTCTGAACTCCATTCATCAGGCGCAACTGCTTTCTTATCTCAAGATGAGTGGCAAACAAGTCGGATTGCTTATCAACTTCAACGTGCATCATTTGAAAAATGGAATCCGAAGGGTTGTAAATAATTATCAAAAACCTCTGCGCTCCTCCGCGTCCTCCGCGGTTTAATTTTTTACAGCCAGGATGCTGGGCAAAACCTCTCCTGCTTTACCCCAGAAGCTCTCATCGAAATAACGGCTGTTGGCGGGCTCTTCCGGGCCGATGTAGTAGCTGCGGGTTCCCGGTTTGCTTTTCACCTGTGCGGCAAAGCCGGCAGCGGGATGCACCACACCCGAGCTGCCGATGCAGATAAAAATTGTGCAACTGTCGAGCGCCGCCGCAATTTCCTCCAGATAATACGGAACTTCGCCGAACCAGCAGATATGGGGGCGAATGTGTCCGCCGCACTCGCAGCGCGGCACTGATTCCAAAGTAGGATAAGAATTGCGGTCATCAAACGCGGGCCGTTTGCAACCAGCGCGCTCGCAGCGGCTCTGCATCAGCCTTCCATGCATATGCCAGACGTTCCTGCATCCCGCCTGTTCCAGGAGCGAATCTACATTCTGCGTGCAGTGAAAGAGCCGCTCTCCCAGGGTCTGTTCCAGTTGCGCCAGAGCAAAGTGCGCCGGGTTCGGTTTGCACTGGGCCGCAACCTCGCGCCGCCAGGAGTAAAACTCCCACACAAGCCGCGGATCGTCTCTCCACGCCACCGGCGAAGCCACTTCCTCGATGCGAAAATTACGCCACAGTCCATCGGAGCCGCGGAAGGTTGGAATGCCGCTCTCGGCGCTCAGGCCGGCGCCGGTCAGGATAAATACGCGGTCATCAGCACGAATTTCGATCATCGGTAAGGATCAAAACTAGAAGCCCTCTTCTATCAACCGTTCCATTGTGATGGAAGATGAAGACGGTTTTTGCAGCGCCATTTTTTCCGCGTATTTCGCCAGCACATCCACTTCAATATTGAGCTGCGCTCCCGGCTTAAGCGAATGCAAGTTTGTGGCTTTGTAAGTATGGGGAATGATGGCAATCGAAACGTCAGTTTTGTCTACCTGCGCAACCGTGAGGCTGATGCCCTCGACCGTGATCGAGCCTTTTTTCACGATGTAACGTGTAAGCGCTTGCGGAACATTTATCCGAAGCCAGTAATCGTCGCTGCTTTTAATCTTGTCTAACGATAGAAGTTTTGCTATGCCATCCACATGACCTTGCACAATGTGTCCGCCGAGGCGGGCGCCGGCTTTCATGGGAAGCTCCAGGTTCACTTGAGCTCCCCGGGAAAGACCGCCTAACGAAGTGCGGGAAAGAGTTTCAGGAGCAAGATCGGCGCTGAACGATTTGCCGGGAACGATCTTTACCGCGGTCAGGCAGACGCCGCTTACGGCGACGCTATCACCCAGCTTCAATTCGCGCGCCGTCCGTTCTGTGGCAACGGTGAGGCGTCCCGCGCCGTTTGCTGCGGCGATTTCAGCGACCTGGCCTACCTCTTCAATCAGTCCTGTAAACATTCGTCTTCGATTATTCCAACTTTAAGGCTGCCCCGAAGTCATAGGGATCGCGTATGTATCCCTCAACCGCAAAGTCTTCGCCAAAATGATGGATGGTTACGTGCCGCACGTGGGCGGCCTCGCCCATGTGGCGGAAGCCAACGCCACGCGCGAAGGGAACCGAGCCGGTGCCCGCGAGAATTTTGGGCGCGTAGTAGAGAAAAACTTTGTCTACGATTCCCGCCGCCAGCGCCGCCCAATTGATCAGTGCGCCTCCCTCGATCAGCAGGCTCGTGATCTGCATCCGGGCCAGGCGCGCCATCATGCTGCGCATATCGGGACGGCCGTCGGAGGAGCCCGTCGCCGTTTCGGAAATCACCGGAGCGCCTGTGCCCGTGCGCCGGCGTGACGGCATGCGTGTGACTTTATCCGAGCGCTCCGCCGCCGAGGCGGTATGGGCAACGGCTACCTGCTCCACCCGGATGCCGCGTGCCTCAAACTCGCTTTTCTTTCTCTCCTCCGCAAAGGAGCACAGGATCAGAACATCATCCTGTGCGGTCTTGACCACGCGCGACTCCAGCGGGAGCCGCAGGCGCGAATCCACGATCACACGCAGCAGCGGACGCCGCCGCGGCAGTCCAGTGCGATCGGTAAGCATGGGATCATCTGCAATGACCGTGCCTACACCTACCATCAGGGCGTCGCTGGCATGGCGCAGCTCCTGCACGTGAGCGCGGGCGGTCTCGCTGGTGATCCATCCGCCGCTCGATCCTAAAGGCGTAGGATTGCCCGATTCCCCCGGTGGAGGCGCAATCTTGCCATCGAGCGTCATCCCGGCTTTTAATGTCACCAGCGGCTCATTCCAGCGAATATATTTGGTGAACGCTTCGTTGAGTTTGCGTGCCTCATCGTGCAATATGTCTTCGGTGACTTCAATGCCCGCAGCACGCAGTTGCTCAATACCTTTTCCCTGAACCAGCGGATTGGGATCGCGCATGGCCGTGACCACATGTCGAATGCCGGAAGCGATAACCGCTTGCGTGCAAGGTCCGGTGCGCCCTTGATGGCAGCAGGGCTCAAGATTGAGGTAGAGAGTGGCCTGGTTGAGAGATATGCCTTTGCTTTGCGCCTGTTCGATGGCAATGACCTCGGCGTGCTTGAGGCCATCGTAGGTATGGAAGCCGCTGCCGAGAATCTCTCCAGAGGCGTCTACTACCAGAGCGCCGACATACGGATTAGGTGTGGCCAATCCTATTCCCCGGCGGGCCAGTTCAAGCGCCTGGCGCATAAAATCGTTATGTCTCTCTTCCAAGTTCAGATAGTTTCTTCCTCGTCAGGTTCTTTCAGGGCTGTTGCCCCGCTCTTGCTTCCCGGCCCAGTCTTCACTTTGACCGGCACTCCCGCGTCCGGAGCATCCGCATCAGGATCATCCGGCGAAGTAGAGCGCCTGCGTCGCGCCAGCAGATACAAGCCCAACGCAACAATCACAAGCGCAAAGATAGCGAGCCATGTTTCCATCGAACTACTCGAAGAGTGAATTCACAAATGCTTCGGCATCAAACGGCAGCAAGTCGCCTTGCTTCTCTCCCACTCCTACGTAACGCACCGGCAGTTTCAGCTCTCGGGTGATGGCCACAACCACGCCACCCTTGGCGGTGCCGTCAAGCTTGGTGAGCACAATGCCGGTCACGCCCGCAGATTGGGTAAACTGCCGGGCCTGCTGCAGGCCGTTTTGTCCGGTAGTTGCGTCCATGACCAGCAGGACTTCATGCGGCGCTCCCGGGATGATGCGCTCGGCGGTGCGCTTCATCTTTTCCAGTTCGGCCATGAGATTTGACTTGGTGTGCAACCGGCCGGCGGTGTCCACGATCACAAAGTCAGTGTTGCGCGCCTTGGCCGATTGCAGCGCATCGAAGAGCACGGCGGAAGGATCGCCCCCGGGCTTGGTCTTAATCACCTCGGTACGGGTGCGCTCTCCCCAAATTTCCAGTTGCTCAATGGCGGCGGCGCGAAAGGTGTCTGCCGCGCACAGCAGCACCGATTTGCCCTCACTCCCCAGCAGATTGGCCAGCTTGCCGATGGTTGTGGTCTTGCCGGTGCCGTTCACACCAACTACCAGGATCACTTCGGGAGGCTCGGCGTCGGTTGCCGGTGCGACCGCCGTATTGAGGATGGCCAGCAGCTCCTGCTTGAGCAGCCGCTTGAGTTCTGCCACGTCGCCAATCTGCTTGCGGTCGGCCTGGGCGCGCAGCTTTTCCAGCACTTCGTGCGTGGTTGCGGTCCCCAGATCGGCGGCAATGAGCGTGGCCTCGAGGTCGTCGAGGGTCTCGCGATCGATTTCTTTGCGGAACGAAACAATATCGTCAATGCGCTCGCTCAGGCTTTCGCGCGTGCGCGTGACCGCCTGCTTCATTCGTTCAAAGAAGCCGGGCTTAGCTGCCTGTTCTTCTTCTTTTTCCTTCTTCTTGCCAAACAATGAGAGCACCATGCATGTCCGCCGAAAACTCCATTATACGGTGCTGGCGGCGGGGCTTCGTGAATGGTGCGATTAAGCCGGGGTTAGAGGTATCTGTCTTAGAAGCGGGCTGAAGATTAACATCAATCTCCAACAACGCGTGGAGCGGGAGCAGGCGCATTGCCGGCAACCGCTCCGGCGGTTTCGCCGGCAGTAGCGGCAGCAGCGACCTCTTCGCCGGTTACGGTGGCGGCGCGATACAGACGCAGGACTCCGCGTTCAAAGACCGCGGTGAGGGCGGCCACCACGCGGGGATCGAATTTTGCCGCAGCCAGAGAGTTGATGATGCGTATTACGTATTCGGGGTCCATGGCCGCCTGGTAGGGGCGATTGGTGGTCATGGCATCAAAGGTGTCGCCCACCATGATAATGCGGGGCATCAGGGTGAGCTGGTCTCCCTTTAATCCGTGGGGATAACCGCGTCCATCGAGCGATTCGTGGTGTCCCTCGATTCCGGGAATCATCTCGCGCAGCGCTTCTACCGGCCGCAGGATGCTGGCGCCCTTAACGGTATGGGTCTTCATGATCTCGAACTCATCAGGGGTCAGCGCGCCGGGTTTTTTCAGGATGCGGTCTTCAATGCCGATTTTGCCTACGTCGTGCAGTTGCGCCGAGATGCGGATCTTTTCGATTTCTTCCTTGGTGAGCCCCAGCTCGGTTGCCAGGATCACGGAGTAGCGCGTAACTCGGTCAGAGTGGCCCTTGGTGTAGGGGTCTTTTTCGTCCACCGCGCCGGCCAGCATCTGGATGGAGCTCATAAACAGAGAGCGATTCTCCTGGGCGGCGCGCTTGAGGTCGAAGACCAGCCGCTCCAGGTCGTCGCTCATGGTGTTGAATGTGGCGGCGAGCTCTCCAATTTCCGTGCGGCTCTTCAGATTGACGCGTTTGGAAAAATCCCCCTTGGCAATGGCGCGGCTGGAATCGGTCAAAGTCTTGACGGGATAGCTGATTTGGCGCGCCGCGATAATGCTGATCAAAATGCTGACGAAGATCCCTAAAGACCACAGCCAGCGGGCGGTGCGCTGCATCTCAGCAACGCCCTGGTAAGCATCGCGCTGCGTCTTCTGCGCTATGACCGCCCATTCCAGGGAGGGAACCCGGCTGGAGGTCCCCAGCATGTCAACCTTTTTATTGTTCCGCATGACGGCAAATTCTGTCGTATTTGTAACGCTCGCCTTGTTACCTTGCTTGACAAAATCATCGACGATCTTGAAGTTCGTCATGTCCTGCCCGGTTACGTAGCTGGGATCGGTGCCGGCGACCAGTCGCCCCTGCCGGTCCACCACATAGATGCTCAATCCACTGCCTTTGGAGTCATCGCGCAAGCGAGTCAGCAGCGGCTGCTGGTTCACAATCACTCCAATCATTCCGATAAAGCGATCTTGCATCATGACCGGCGAGCTGATCAGAGTTACAGTCTGGCTCTGGTTGCCGGCGCCAATCTGCATGGCCGGGCCGGTGTAGTATCGCCCTTCGCTGGCTGCCTGGTATGCGTGTTCCAACTCGCGGCGCATGAAATCATCAAGCTGAATTTTGCCCGCAGTGATGCCCTTGAATTCCGAGTTCAAGAGGGTAGCGTAGGAAATGTTGTCGGAAGAAGAGACAAATTTTTCGAGCAGAGCCCGCAGTTCGGGCGTATCCAGATGCTCGCCCTTCAGGTCGCCCCCGCTGGCTACCGTAGTGGCTGAAGACAAATTACTGATCATGGTGAGCAGATTGCTTTGCCGCTGTGTGAGTTCTTCCGCCACCGAGTGCGTGATGGTGTTCTGCAACAGCTTCTCATTGGTTTGCAGGCGTTCGCTCTCGTCTTGCACAACGGTGGTGCCGTACCAGAGGAGCGGGCCAACGCTGACCAGGATCAGTACGCCGAAAATGAGATAAAGAATCGGTATGCGCTTGGGCATGGGTACATTCGGGGGATTGTGCGAATTTTATCGCGGAATTGCACCAAAGTGGGAACTTTTGTTAGTACGAAAGTACATTCTTCCAACGTTACTCTACTTTGCCCGGACGGGTCATCAGCTCACGGATGGCGTCTCGCGGGGCCTTGCCGTCGTGCAAAATGGCATGCATCTGCTGGGTAATAGGCATCTCAACACCGAACTTTTGCGCCAGTCCCATGGCGGCATTGGTGGTCAGCACGCCTTCGGCCACCATGCCGTGCATGCCGGCGATGATCTCTGGCAGCTTGCGTCCTTTGCCCAATTCCACGCCAACGGTGCGGTTGCGCGAGAGGCCCCCGGTGCAGGTGAGCACCAGGTCGCCCATGCCGGCCAAGCCTGCCAGGGTCTCGCGTTTGGCCCCGCATGCCACGGCCAGGCGCGTGATCTCGGCCAATCCGCGGGTGACCAGGGCTGCAACGGTATTGTGCCCCAGGTCCAGCCCATCGCAGATGCCGGCGGCGATAGCAATCACGTTTTTGAGGGAGCCGCCCAACTCCACGCCAACCACATCTTCGCTGGTATAAACGCGGAAGGCGGGATCGCTGAACTCACTCTGAACGCGGGCGGCGAGAGAGGAATCGCGGGAAGCGACGGTAATTGCCGTCGGGTCGCCGCGGGCGACTTCTTGCGCAAAGGTAGGGCCGCTCAAAGCAGCGATCGCCGGTGAAAAATCCGCCGACTTGGAGACGACCTGCGCGATGACTTCGCTCATCCGTAACAGTGAGCTTTCCTCTACTCCTTTGGTGGCGCTGACGAAGATCATTCCACTGTTCAGGTGGGCCGCCATCTGTTCGAAGACGCGCCTGGCATGGTGCGATGGCACTACATTGACTACGACCTCCGCCTGCCGCAGGGCACGGCTCAGATCATTGGTGATGCAGACGGATTCAGGAATCTTCTGCCCCGGAAGAAAAATATCGTTGCTGCGGTGGGATTGAATCGATTGGCAGACTTCCGGCTCGCGCGCCCAGAGACAAAGACGGTGCGTGCCTCTGCGGCCTAATACGATGGAGAGCGCCGTCCCCCAGGCTCCCGCGCCGATAATCGCGATGTCTGACATCTGTTTCTGGCCGTTGCCGCTTAATCCTCAGCGGTAACGGCTTCAACTTTCTTCTTGCCGAATTTATTCTCTGTGCCGCTCACCAGCCGGCGGATGTTCTCATGATGCTTCACGATAATCAGGAGCGAGATCAGGATTGAGGCCGCCAGCAACGGCCTTGTGTCCCAGGCAGCGGATTTCAACAAGACGTATGCAAAAACCGGAAAGAATGCTGTTGCAAGAATTGAAGCCAAAGATACATACCGTGTGACCGCAAAAACCACCAGGAAAACCAGCAGGGATAAACCGATGGCCTGCGGACAAAGAACGAGAAAAACCCCGGCTGCGGTGGCCACGCCCTTGCCGCCACGAAAACCCAGCCATACCGGAAACATGTGTCCCAGGACGGCAAAGAGCGCCGCCAACGCGGCCAGCAGCGAGCGATGGCTAACGTGCGCATGATCGTAGGCATAGGCGCTTAGCACGAAAGTTGGAAGGTATCCCTTGAGAGCGTCTAATACGAGAGTTGCTATCCCCAGCACAGGAGCGGTGCGGGCCACATTGGTTGCGCCGATGTTGCCGCTGCCGGTGGTGCGTATATCCTGCTTCTTGAACAGGCGGACGAGGATGTAGCCAAACGGGATTGACCCGATCAGGTAAGCAATCGCCGGCACGATGATGTAATCCATCGGCATAGTCAAAATCGCTACAAACCGTTCCTTTCATCCCTTGTTCCACCCAGTGACAAGCAGTCAGGGGGGTGGGGGGTATTACTAATAAGTAGTGGATGCGAAGGCTAAATAATTCCACATCAATGCATACAGGACGCGCAGTGAGTAGTGCCGTACATGTCTTTACCTCAAGTCCCTTTAAGCTCGGCGGTCAAAACTATGCTGCTATACCCAAAGGCATTCTCCATCATGACTGCAATCCATCGAAAATCAATGTTTTGATACCCAAGGTCTGGTTCATCAATGTTATTTCAATTCAAACCCTGCCAGCTTGGTATACACGGCCCCGGTAGGCGCGGTCTTGCTCCGATACAAGAAGAACTCGTGAGCCGTCATTGTACCGAACTCGGGCGGGGGTATTTTGGCAAGTTGCTCCTGGAGGTGTTGAAACTTCTTGTTCGGCCCGTCTGAGCTTTGCCGGCGCGGGGCGCCTGAGCCGCTGCGGGCGAGCGTGAGATGGGGAGTGAAGGCGCGATCCTCTTTTTCGATCCCCAGGGGGAGCAGGGCTTCTTCTACGCTTTGGGCGAGCTCTGCGAGATGCTTGTCTGCTTCTATTCCAATCCAGAAGACGCGGGGCGATTTGGCAGTGGGAAAGAAGCCGGTGCCGCGAAAGCTGATTTGCGGCTGCGGGGCCTGGATCTTACCCAGCTTTTCCTTAATCGCTTCGAACTGATTATTTTCTCCAATAAATTTGAGCGTGATGTGCAGCGATGCGGGGGAGATCCAGCGCACCTCGGGCGCGAAGCCGCGCACCCCTTCCATGAAACGCAAAATGCGCTGGCGGATGGGGTCATCGAGATCAATGGCAATAAAAAGACGCATTTAGCACTTAGCAATTAGCATTTGGCCCCTAAACTTAGCATTGGCCCCCTAAAGCGCGGATTTTCTTGCGAATGCGAACCATTGCTGTTCAGGGGCTAAATGCCAAGTGCCAACTACTAAATGCTTTTTACATCAGTCTTCTTCTCACCATATCCAGCGCCTGCTGGCTGGCGGCCCAGCGGATGCGTTCGCGGTCGCCGGGAAAGAGTCTCTTTACTACATCTGTTTTTTTGCCGTCGGAAAGCGCGTGATACACCAGGCCCACGGGTTTTTCTTCTGTCCCGCCCTTGGGGCCGGCGATGCCGGTGACCGACAGGCCATAGGTGGACTTGCACTGCTTGCGGATTCCCTCCGCCATGGCAGCGGCCACCTCGCGGCTCACCGCGCCATGTTCGGCAATCAGCAGCGGAGGCACGCAACTGAAGGTTGTTTTGAGATCGTCGGAGTAGACAATCGCTCCGCCCAGAAACGAGCGTGAGCTGCCGCTGAGCGAGGTCAGGCGCTCACCGATCATGCCGCCGGTGCAGGACTCGGCGACGGCAATGGTGGCGCCGCGCATCTCCAGGTAATACTCGACAATCTGCTCCAGCGATTCGCTGGCGCGCGAGAAGACAAAATCATCGAGCTCGTCCTCGATCTCTTCGGACAAGCCGGAAATCAATTTTTCCGCCTCTTCCTGCGATGCCGCGGTGGCGCGCAGGTGGATCTGCACCTCGCCCGGACGCGCCAGGATCGTGGTCTCGACTTCCTTGTGCTTTTTGTAAATGGGCGCAATGCGCGAATCGCACTCCGATTCCCCCATGAGGGCGACTTTCAGCTCGCGCGCGGCGATAAATTGCTGGCTGTTTTTGTAGCGCACGCGCAGGCGCTCCATGCACTGCGCATCAAACAGCGGCTTGAGCTCCTGGGGCGGTCCGGGAAGAAGTATGACTACTTTGTTGAGGTGCCCCACCGAACCCTCGAGCCATTGCCCGGGCGCGCTGCCGTTAGGGTTTTCCAGGGGTACGGCCCCGGCGATCACATCGCCCTGCTTGAGGTTGTTTTCCGACATCTTGATGCGCCGGTTAGCGAAGCGGGCATAGAGTTTGGCCACCAGGTCAGGATCGCGGCGCAACGGAAGGTTCAACGCCTGGGCCACGGCTTCGCGCGTGAGGTCGTCTTCCGTCGGCCCCAGCCCTCCCATAAAGATCACCAGGTCAGAACGGTCGAGGGCGATGCGAGCCACCGAGACAAGCTGCGCATGGTTGTCTCCCACGACGGACTTAAAACCAACGTTAATGCCCAGCAGGTTGAGCCTTTCGGTCAGAAAAAGGGAATTGGTGTCCTGGCGAAAGGGGCTGAGCAACTCGGAGCCGACGGCGATGATTTCAGCAAGCACGAATATAAAGTTTAACCGAGGGAGGGCAATCTCAGGTATGGCCGATCTAAATCGAGGAAGATTGGCACCACGAAGGCACGGAGACACGGAGAAGAATTGGGGATTTACGATTTGCGAAATACGATTTTTTTTCTCTGTGCCTCCGTGGTGAATCAACTTGTTTTACTGATTGCTGACGGCTAATCGCGAATCACTTTTGCGGGGGCTTCCACGTTATGTCTCGCAGGTACTTCATATTCTGCACGTCCACTACCCCGATGCGGTTCTGGTCGTCGGCGCTGAGGTAGGCGGTTTTGCCGTCGGGGGAGAGGACGATCGAGGCTGAGCGGAAGGGAAGCTCCAATGTCCTGACAATCTTATTTTGGTCCAGGTCCACTTCGGGAAAGGTAAGCGAGCCGCTGGTATAGGCCCGGCGCGTGGCTTCGTTGACGGCAATCATCATCGGAGGCGAGGTGGAAGCGGCTTTAGGATATACCGTAACTTTTACCGAATGGGGAGCGATCTCGGTGATGACTTCGGCCGAAGGAGAGGCCACCCACAAGCGCTGCTCCTGGGATTGCGAGAAGACCATGCCTTGCGGGGCGCCATCCACGCCAAAGACAGCGGCGATGTGGCGGGCCTTGGGATCGTAGAAAAGAAGATTATTGCGGTTTGCGGTGGAGAGCGCGATGGCTACCCGCGTTCCATCGCCGCTGACCGCGACGCTGCGCGGCTGGCTCCAGGCGCGCAGATCGAAAAGCCGCACGGTGGATAAGGCAATGCCCATGGGGTGGGCTGGAAACAGCTCAAGCTTGGGATGCACTTCGTCGGCCCCGCCGCTGATTACAACCGCTCCATCCAGGGTCTCTGACCAGGCGACATCATGCGGATGTGGTTGCACCTCGCGCTCGTTATGCACAGTGAGATCGTGGGAAAAGATATGCAGGTTGGAATCATTTTGGGCCAGTGCCAAAATGGCATCGCCCGGACCGAAGCTTACGGCCATCACCGCGCCTGGCAACAGCTCGCTGGAGAGCAAACGCCCATCCGAGGCGGAAAAGACCCGCAGGTTTCCGTCGAGCCCGCCTACGGCGAGCAGCTTCCCATCCGTCGAGATGGCCAGCGAGCGGGAGGAGGTGCCGGTAATGGCAGGCGCGGGCGGCGGCGCATTGGAGTGCAGAATCTGCCAGGCGATCCACAAGGCGGCCGCCACAAAGATTACCACGGCGGCTATCGCCCACCAATTTGGACCCGCCGGCCTGAGCTCACGCGTGCCCTTGCCCTGGATCCGCTCCGGTTCCCGGTAGATAGTCTCGTTCATCGAGCAAAGTATACGCCGGGCTTAGGTCTTAAGACATGACTCAAGGGGGCATGTACCCATAGAAGCACCCGCTTATTTGAAGACGATCCCAATGAGCGCGGAGGCTTAGAAAGTCAGAAGTTCGATTTGCGAAGTGCGATTTAAGCCCGATTTTCTCTTCGAGCTCTTATTCATTCCCGTTTCAATCTGCCCCAGCCCTGGCCCATATGATCCACCCAAAAAACAAACCCAGGCCTCCGAAGGCCTGGGTTTCAAAAAGGGAGGTGAACGGGGTTGTTTAGTTTTGGGTCTTTTGGACTTTATCGGCCTGAGGGCCTTTTTGTCCTTGGACGATTTCGAACTCCACCTCGTCACCTTCCTGCAGGCTCTTGTAGCCCTCGGAAACGATGGCGCTGTAGTGGACGAAAACATCCGGCCCTTCATCGCGTCCAATAAATCCAAATCCTTTAGCGTTATTGAACCACTTAACTTTGCCTTTCATTTGCATTTGAGACACTTACTCTTCCTCCGTACCTCGGGCCCAGCCGCTGGTGCAGGTGAACACACGAGTTTCTTTCCTGACGATGTTCCTTCAAGCAGGTTTTTCGCTTCGCTGGGGGGAGGGCAACCGATCGGGCTGGTTCGCCGGCAATAAAAAAAGACCTGTTTGCTGGCATTTCTGTCTATAACCTAATTTTAACGGGCGTACCGCTATTGTCAAGTTAGTAACTATCCGGAGGCGTTCCCCGGATGGCAGCTCCGGGGGGTGGGAGCGAAGGTATCGTATCGCGAGATGTCTCTAAACGCAATCTCAACTTTAGACTAGGTTGTAGAAACTAGTTGTAAGGTCCGCAGGATGAACATTCCTTTTGTTTCGAAGGGTATGACGTGCATTTTCTGGTTTAGTTGGACCAATTTTGCATATAATAAACCGTGCCTAAAACGCTCTCAGATGTGGAATTAGCGCGTATTGAGGCAATGTTTTCTAAGCTGCTGAGACGCGAACTCACACGTGAAGAGAGGAAATATCTTGGCCTTTCTTGCGTTGCTTGCCCTCCAGACAGAAATAAGCCAGACGATAAAGATGCAGCCTGACGGCCTCTTGGTCAGGACAAACCTCTGGACATTTGAATGCGGGATAATTACCTGAATTAAAACCCCTTAACCGCGCAACTTGCGGGCCAGCCATAAGATAGAGGCGATGGTCTTGGCGTCTTGAATGGTCCTGTTCATAGCCATTTGTACGGCCCGGCGTAGAGGCAGCAGGCGCACCGTAATGAACTCGTCTTCCTCGGGAGCGGCCTCGCCCTTGAGGATGTCGCGTGCCAGGAAAACCGTCATGGTTTCGTCCAAAAACCCCGGACTCACATAAAAGTGCTGTGCCAGGCTCCAGCGGGCGGCGGTGTATCCGGTCTCTTCACGCAGTTCGCGCTTGGCGGCAGCAAGCGCCGCCTCGCCGGAATCAATCTTGCCCGCGGGTAGCTCCCAAAGATAGCCCCCAGCGGCGTGACGATATTGGCGCTCCAACAGGACGCGCGGGCCGGCTGCGGTGCTCTCCACCGCCAGGATGACGACTGACCCGGGATGCCGCACGATGTCGCGCCGCGCCACGTATCTTCCGGGCTCGCGGACTTGCTCGGTCACAACACTGAATATCGGCCCCCGGAAGGCGACTTTGGACGAGATGACCCTGGGCTTTACGTTTTTCTTGCGAGAAGTTGGCATAGGGAAATACTAGCATCCAGTACTTAGCATTCAGCCAGGGAGATCACGTTGGCGGACGTGTCAGGGCACGGATTAACGGATTAGAGGTTGCGAAAAAAATCAATTTTCTTGTCATTCCGATCCCGCAAAGCGGGAGAGGAATCCCTATTGTGTTGAGAATGTACGCTGGGCTGCCCATAAAATCCTTAAAGTTCATAGGGGATTCCTCCCCTCGGCTTTGCTCGGGGCAGGCTAAGAACGCGTTGCTCCTCGAAATGACAATGCAAGCATAATCGTGAAATCACGCTTTCCGACAGCCGTGAGTTTTTCCGCAGCCTCTTTTATCCGTGCCGAACAAGCATCCTGTTTCTGGCTTGTACCACCGGAACCGCTAGGGCAATGACAGCAAGTGCACGGGAAAAGGGTTTCAGCATACAATAAATACTTTGTGTTCATTGCATGCTGAGGACCGGGAAGGGTTCTTCGTCCCATTCTCTAACTCCGTACTTTTCGGATCACACTCATGGACATCGCAGACTGGCGAAAGAAAATTGACGAGCTTGACCGCCAGATGGTTGAGCTGCTGAACCAGCGCGCGCAGGCGGCGCAGGAGATTGGCCGCCTGAAGCGCAACACACAGATGCCGATCTATGAACCGGACCGGGAGAAGAAGGTTTTCGAGAACGTGCGCGCGCTCAATCGCGGGCCGCTGCCCAACCATGAGCTGCAGCACATCTTCGAACGCATTATTGACGTCATGCGCGCACTGCAGAAAGAGGAGATCAAGCCCAAGGCCGCGGAGCCCAAAGGCGAGACCGAGTTCGATATTGAGGTAAACGATTGAAGGAATTGGGTCATTGGATCATTGGGTCATTGAGTCATTAGGTCATTGAGTCATTAGGTCATTGAGTCATTGTGTAATTGCGTAATCGGGTAATTGTGCAATTCTGCCCAGGAACGGCCTACTTCAAAGCGGCGAATTAAGACTAGGGATTATGGACCAACGAACTGAGAACCGAGAACTGAGAACCGAGAACTTTTTATGATTGTTGCCATGCAGGAAGCCGCAAGTGAAGAACAGATTCAGCAGGTGATCGCCCGCCTGGTGGAGATGGGTTTTGAAGTCCACCGCAGCACGGGGGCGCGGCAGACGGTGCTGGGGGCGGTGGGGGCGCAAAGCGATTTCGATATCCGCGATATCGAGGTGCTCGCCGGCGTGGGCGAGGTGCACCGTATCAGCGCGCCGTACAAGCTCGCGGGCCGCAGCTTCAAACCTGACGGCACCATCATCAAGTTCTCGAACGGTTTGGCGGTTGGCGGCAACCAGATTGTGATTATGGCTGGGCCGTGCTCGGTGGAATCGCGCGAGCAGCTTTTTACCGTCGCCGAGCAGGTCGCAACGGCAGGAGCGCGTGTGCTGCGCGGCGGGGCCTTCAAGCCGCGCTCTTCTCCCTACTCTTTCCAGGGCATGGGCAAACAAGGGCTGGAGATCATGCGCGAAGCGGCAGACAAATTCAAGCTGCTGGTCATCAGCGAGGTCATGGAAATTTCGCAGATCCAGCTCATGATGCCCTACATTGATATCTTCCAGGTAGGCGCCCGCAATATGCAGAACTTTAATTTGTTGCGCGAGCTGGGAAAAGTCCGCAAGCCGGTGCTGCTGAAGCGTGGCATCGCCGCAACTTTCGAAGAGCTGCTGCTCTCGGCCGAGTACATCATGGCGGGCGGCAACTATGAGGTGATCCTGTGCGAGCGCGGCATCCGCACCTTCGAAACTTACACCCGCAACACGATGGATATTTCCGCCATTCCTATCATCAAAAAACTTTCGCACTTGCCTATGACCGCCGATCCTTCGCACGGCACCGGACGCCGCGACAAGGTGCCTCCCATGGGCCGCGCTGCCGTGGCCGCCGGGGCGGACGCGCTGCTGATTGAAGTGCATCACAATCCCGATAAGGCGCTGTCAGACGGCGCGCAATCGCTTTATCCCGAGCAGTTCACCAAGCTGATGCAGGAGCTGCGCATGATCGCGCCCGCCGTGGGCCGCAGCATCGCGTAGAGCTGTTTCATAATTGATCTAGACGGAAAGTTTCGAGACACGTATCAGGGCACGAGTTTACTCGTGCCGTAAATTGTTGAGAATGTGCTGGCCCCTGCGTTGTCCAAAACCAAATAGAAAACAGCTATAGACGCTTGGCAATGCCAGAGGACGAATTACCGGCTACAAGCGTGCCAGGCGCTTCTTGATCGCTGGAATAAATTGGCCCTGATAATCTGGATCGATGCTCTGCGCCAGTTGCAGAGCCCTCTCGAATTCCGCCTTTGCGGCATCGTTCTGCTTCAGATTGAGCAGCACGTCACCCAGCACGATGCGATTGTCTACGTCGGTGGGAGCCAGGGCTACTGCAGTCCGGGCTTCCTGGCCAGCTTGCTCAGGCTGCTTGGCATCCAGAAGCCGTATGGCTTCAACCGCGTGGCAGAAGGCCGCAATGGCAGGCAGTTGATAACGGCCGCGAAAGACCAGCATCGAGCCGCCAATATTCGCCA